>ULOD01003080.1_pt1 | contig 13721 bp, 15 predicted proteins | sample 1952351 | NCBI WGS metagenome assembly ULOD01 (sample SAMEA4835596, study PRJEB28245) | human gut metagenome | biome: gut microbiome; material: fecal sample | place: Denmark | collected 2008 | reverse complement strand
ATGAAGTTGGTGCAGGCTGCAATCCGCTGTGCGAAACCGGTGTTTTGGAAAATAACCCGCTGCATGAAGATATGACGGAAGTATGTGCAAAAATTAATCCTGCGTTTTTGGTAAACATGGTGTTCAGCCCAGAAGGCGACCTGCATGAAGTTGTTGCCGGGCACTGGTATAAAGCGTGGGAAAAAGGCTGCCATGACCTTTTGGCAATGGCAGGCGTGCATATTAAAGAGCAGGCAGATGTCGTTATTGCTTCGGCAGGCGGCAGCCCGAAAGATATAAACCTGTATCAGAGCTGCAAGGCCCATATGAATGCTGTTTTTGCGGTAAAACCCGGCGGCTATTTAATTTTGACGCTGGATTGCCCCGATATTAAAGAACCTGCCATTTTTACAGACTGGTTCTCCAAATCCGATATTCTCAGCTTTGAAAAAGAAGTACGCGCCGATTTTTCCATTCCAGCGTTTGTGGCGTTTAAAACAAGATGCATTGTAAATTCGCTGCATACTTATCTTGTAACAAGGCCGGAAAACTTTGAATTTGTACGTGCTACCGGGCAGATTCCCGTGGCTTCGCTTGAAGAAGCGTGGAATATGGTGCAGGCTGACCTTGCTGAAAAAAATAAAAAAGACTATACAATTACCGTTATGGGGCATGCCTCGGCAACGCTCCCTATTTTGGACAAGTGAGGAAGCATGAAGGAATATAAGCTGAAATACGGCAAAGGCGAGCAAAGCGTAATGCTTGATGAAAGCAAAGTTTTGCAGATTATCGACGCCGCGCCGGGTGAAAAAATAACCGATTTAAAAAAGGCTGTGCTGGATGCCGTCCGCAATCCTGTCGGTTCTGCGCCGCTGCGCGAAGTAGTAAAGCAGGGCGATAAGGTAGTAATTCTGGTAAGCGACATAACGCGCGCGTGGACGAGAACGAGCGAGTATCTGCCCATTGTAGTGGAAGAACTTAACAACAGCGGCATACCGGATGCGGATATTTCCGTTATTGTTGCGGCAGGAACGCACAGGGCCAATACAGACGAAGAAAAGAAATTTATTGTTGGCGAAGATTTGTACAGCCGCTTGAAAATTTATGACCATGATGCTTATGATATGGATAAAAACGTGTATCTTGGCACAACAAGGCGCGGTACGGCGGTATACCTTGATAAGCGCGCCGTTGAAGCAGACAAGGTAATTTTAACAGGCGGCATTACACCGCATTTGTTTGCCGGTTTCGGCGGTGGGCGCAAAAGCGTGCTGCCTGGTATTGCAGCTGCCGAAACAATTAACCATAACCATGTTATGGCATTAAGCGATACGATTGGCGGCGGCATAAACCCTGATACCTGCCTTGCCAAAACATGGGATAACCGCGTAAGTGATGATATGTGCGATGCAACGGCGCTTTTGAATCCCTGTTTTCTGGTAAATGCCATTATGGATGCTGACGGCGATTTTTACGCTGTTGCTGCCGGCCACTGGCACGAAGCATGGTTGGAAGGCACACGTATTGTAACTAAACAGCAGGGCGTAAAAGCCAAAGCTAAGGCTGATATTGCAATCAGCAGCGGCGGCGGTTTTCCGCGTGACATGAACCTTTATCAGGGAATGAAGGCTTATGTGCCTGCGGCTATGGCGTTAAAAGAAGGCGGCGTTATTATTGCGGTGCTGGAATGTGAAGATATTGCCGAACCGCCTGTATTTTTCAACTGCTTCCATTATGACGATTTAAAACAGATGGAGCAGGATGTGCGTGACGGTTTCAGCATTCCGTTTTATGTAGCCTTTTATACCTGCTGCCTTGCAGAACGTTTTACCATAATTTTGGTAACCAAGCCGGAAAACTTTGAAAAAGCACGCAAAACGCGCGCCGTACCGGTAGCAACCTTGCAGGAAGCAATGGCAATGGCTGAAAAAATTGTCGGCAGGGAAGATTATACCGTTAATATTATTCCGCACGGCATGGCAACCATTCCGTTTTTTGATTAATGTTTGCAAATTTTTTAATATAAATGCTTTTTAGGGGAAAGGAAGATGATTATGGCATTAAAAAATTTTAAATTTGGTTTTGGTGACGGTTTTCAGGAAGTTGCACTGCCGGAAGAACATATTTTGCAGGTAATTGAAGGCAACCAGAGCGAAAAAATTACTGATGTAAAAGCAGCAGTTTTAAAAGCAATGCGCGAGCCTATTAACAGCAAGCCTTTGCAGCAGTGCGTTAACAAGGGCGAAAAAGTAGCAATTGTTGTAAGTGATATTACCCGCCTTGTGCATACCGACCAAATTCTCATTCATATTGTTAATGAACTGAATCTCGCAGGCATTCCCGATGAAGATATCAGCATCGTGGTTGCGCAGGGTACGCACCGTCCGCAAACACACGAAGAAGACGTAATTGTCTGCGGGCAGGAAGTGGTAGACCGCATTAAAATTTATCAGCACAGCAGCAAAGAATCTGTCTGCGTGCATGTAGGCGATACTCCGCGCGGCGTGCCTGTATGGATTGACAAGCATGTAACCGATGCCGATAAAGTAATTTTAACCGGCGGTATTACCGTACATCTGCTTGCGGGTTACGGTGGCGGCCGCAAAAGCATTCTTCCGGGCGTTGCCAGTGAAGAAACCATTCAGAAGCACCACTCTCTGGCACTTGCCGATGAATTTGGCGGCGGCGTGTATCCCGGCGTTTGCACTGCTAATATCGAAGGCAACCGTTTCCACGAAGAACTTTGTGCTGCCTGCGAATTTATCAACCCGTGCTTTTTGGTAAACAACGTGCTTGACAATGACGGTGATTTTGCCAAAATCGTTGGCGGCCACTGGTATGATGCATGGCTGGAAGGCACTAAAGAAGTATTAAAAATTCAGGGCGTTAAAGCCAAAGAAAAAGCAGATGTGGTAATTGCTTCTCCGGGCGGTTTCCCGAAAGACATTAACTTGTATCAGGGCAGCAAAACTTATGATACTTCCGCACTTGCACTTAAAAAAGGCGGCATTTTAATTGCTGCGCTTGAAGCACGTGAAATTAATGACCCGCCTGCATATATGGAAAGCTTCCGCTTTGATAATTTAACGGATATGGAAAAAGCCTTGCGTGAAGAATTTTCCATACCTTTCTATGTAGCTTTTGTACTGGCAAGCCTGTGCCACGAAAATACCGTTTACCTTGTAACCAAACCCGAAAACTTTGAAGCTGCAAGAAAAACAGGGCAGATTCCGGTTGCAACCATTGAAGAAGCATGGCAGCTGGCGCAGGAAAAATTAAAAGCCGAAGGCAAAACCGATTACACCATTAATGTAATGCAGCATGCGGCTAATACCGTGCCTATGATTGAAGAATAAAGCATATATCAGTTATAAAACCGTCGTACAAATATGTATGGCGGTTTTTGTTTTATAATTTTCAAAATAAAAAATTCCTAATGCAAGCCTTAAAAACTTACATTAGGAATTGACAGTTATTATAATCAGTTAAAACCGAGCATTAAACCAATATGGTAAACCGTAAAGGCTGCCAGCCAGGCAACGCATATTTCGTAAGCCATAATGGCAATAGTGGCAATGCCGGAATTCATTTCACGCTTTATTGCTGCAAGCGCTGCCACGCATGGTGGGTAGAGCAGGGCAAAGGTTAAAAAGCTGAGCGCAGTAAGCGGGGAGAAAAGGTTCTGCAATGCGCTGCCGGTACGTTCATCGCCGCTGCCGGTAAGAACGGAAAGCGTGCTTATAACAACTTCTTTGGCCGTAATGCCGGTAATTAATGCTGTTGCCGCACGCCAGTCGCCAAAGCCAAGCGGAGCAAAAACAGGCGCTATAAAAGAACCGATTTGGGCAAGCATGCTGTTGGCGGGGTTTTCTACCATATAAAAACGCGTATCAAAACTTTGCAGCAGCCAGATAACAATGCTGGCAAGGAAGATAATGGTAAAAGCCCTGTGCAGGAAGTCTTTGGCTTTGCTCCACATATGCAGGCCTATGCTTCTTGCGGTAGGCAGGCGGTAAGCAGGCAGTTCCATTACAAACGGAACAGGCTGGCCGTTAAATACAAAGGCTTTTAAAAGCAGGCCCGACAAAATGGCAATTAAAATGCCTGTCAGGTACAGGTACATCATTACCTGTGCACGGTTTTCGGCAAAGAAAGCCGCGATAAAAACGCCGTAAACCGGAAGTTTGGCGCTGCATGACATGAAAGGCGTTAAAATAATTGTTATTTTGCGGTCGCGCTCACTGGCAAGAGTGCGTGTTGCCATAATTGCCGGTACGCTGCAGCCAAAGCCGATAAGCATCGGCACAAAAGATGAACCGGAGAGCCCGATTTTACGAAGCAGCATATCCATTACAAAGGCAATGCGCGCCATATAACCTGTATCTTCCAAAAGAGAGAGGAAGAAGAACAGCGTTACGATAGTAGGCAAAAACGAAAGCACGCTGCCAACGCCGGTAAATACGCCGTCGATAATAAGCGAGTGAATAGGCGCGCTGACATTGGCTGCCGTTAAACCTGCGTCAGCCGCATCTGTTACAGCGGCAATGCCAAGCTCCAGTAAGTTGCTTAATTCTGCGCCTATAACGTCAAAGGTAAGCCAGAATACCGTAAACATTGTTAAAAGGAAAATAGGTATGGCCAGGTATTTATTTGTTAAATAGCGGTCCATTTTTACAGAACGCTTCTGGGCAACGCTTTCATCGGGTTTATGAACGGTCTGGCTGCACAGTTCTTCAATATAGGTGTAGCGCATATCTGCCAAAGCAGCTTCTTTATCCGTATCGGCTGCCGATTCAAGCTCTGTAACAAAGTGGCCTATAATATCCTGTTCGTTTTCCGTTAATTCCAGTTCTTTGGTTAACAGGTCATCGCCTTCAATGAGCTTAGTTGCCGAAAAACGCAGCGGCAAGCCTTTTTTGCGTACTTTGGGTTCAATTAAATGGGCGATGGAATGAATTGCCACATGCGCCGGGCCGGAACAAAAGTCAAGGCGCTCAGGCAGCTGATGAGTTTCAGCAGCGTTTTTGGCGCGGCGGATAAGTTCATCAACACCCGCACCTGAATTGGCCGTTATTGGAATTACCGGTATGGTGAGCTTTTTCTCAAGCGTTTTAATATCAATACTGCCGCCGCTTGCCTGCAATTCATCCATCATATTAAGGGCAATTACCATTGGCGTATTAAGCTCTATAAGCTGCAGTGATAAATACAGGCTGCGTTCAATATTGGTAGCATCAAGAACATTTACAATAACATCCGGTTTGTTGCGCAAAAGCAAATCGCGCGTAACAATTTCCTCGGAGGTATAAGGCGAAAGGGAATAAATACCGGGAAGGTCAATAACGGTAATATCCTTATCCTTCAGCAAAATGCCTTCTTTTTTCTGCACCGTTACGCCGGGAAAGTTGCCAACGTGCTGGTTGCTGCCGGTAAGATAGTTAAAAAGCGTGCTTTTGCCGCAGTTCTGGTTTCCTACAAGTGCAAATGTAAGTTTCATGCTTCCTCCGGCTGCACGGTAATTTTTTTAGCGTCATCCAGCCTCAGGGTCAGCTCATAGCCGCGCAGAAAAATTTCAATAGGGTCGCCTAAAGGTGCTCTTTTACGCACCATAACCCTTGTTTTGGGGGTCAGCCCCATATCTAAAAAACGGCGGCGCAAAATGCCTTCACCGCCAACTGTAATAATCGTGGCTTTTTGCCCGATAGCCAGATTATTTAAAGTAATAGCTTCCATATTTAATTTTCTCCTTTGATTACTTATGACTAACTGCAAATTTATTATATCACTACCAAAACTCATTAGCAATCAAATAAAAGTTTTTAAAATTTTTAAATAACTAAAGCTGATAAACGAAAAACATTATTTATTAAAAACACACGTGAATGATAAGCGGGCGCTTACTGAAAAATGCTGTAATTTTAAAGTAAAAACCGCTCATACGTGAAAAAATAGTAAACTTGCTTGACAAGATTTCTTTTGGGTATATAATTGTAATTGAGAATAAGTTTTGTTAGAAGGGAGAGGCAGAATGAAACGTAATACTATTCAAAGACAGCTTGTTATTGCTGCAGTACGCTTCCTGGCGGACCATCCCACGGCTGACGAGGTTCATGAACGCATAACCATGGAATATCCCGATATCAGTAAGGGAACGGTGTACCGCAACCTTAACTCGCTTGTGGAAAGCGGGCTTTTAAATAAGGTTTCCGTACCCAGCGGCGCAGACAGGTTTGACCATATGCTTACCAAGCATTACCACATTAAATGTTCCCATTGCGGAAAATTTATGAATGTAGAGAATATGGATTACATGGAAGACCTTGATGAAAAGGTTGCCGCAGTAACCGGCTTTAAAATGCAGAGCCATGATATTGTCTTTAATGGATTGTGCCCCGATTGCCAGAAGCTTGAGGCAAAAGAAGCACAATAAGTGCAGCAGCACAAATAAATTTTATTTTATGGAGGTATGAACAATGGAATTTAAAGGAAGCAGAACCGAAGCAAACTTGCAGGCAGCATTTGCGGGTGAATCTCAGGCAAGAAACAAATATACCTATTATGCAGGCATTGCAAAAAAAGAAGGCTACAACCAGATTGCCAATATTTTTGAAGAAACCGCAGGCAACGAAAAAGAACATGCCAAAATCTGGTTTAAACTTTTAACCAGCGGCGGCGTAGCTCACAGCAGCCTGCCCGATACTTTAACCAATCTTAAAGACGCAGCAGCCGGTGAAAACTATGAATGGACCGAAATGTATGCCGAATTTGCCAAAGTAGCAAAAGAAGAAGGCTTTGATTATATTGCCATGCTGTTTGAAGAAGTTGGCAAAATTGAAAAAGAGCACGAAGAACGCTACAATGCACTGGTTGCCAACATTGAAAATGACCGTGTATTTAAACGCGAAGAAAAACAGGTTTGGATTTGCGGCAACTGCGGCCATATCGTAATTGCTGAAAAAGCTCCGGAAGTTTGCCCTGTTTGCGACCATCCGAAAGCATATTTTGAACTGCGCAAAGTAAACTACTAATATCTGAACGGTAAATAACCAGTCCCCGGTGGGAAAATCCTGCCGGGGATTTTTGTATTCTTTTAAAAACTTAACTTGCAAAGTGTTTTTTATAATGCTATGATGAAAATGATTTGTTTAAGGAGGCAGTTTATGCAAATAAGCCATATTACTTTTATTGTACACGATATTGAACGTACAACAGTTATGTTGCAGCAGCTGTTTGATGCTAAAGTTATATACGACAGCGGCGAGAATACTTTTTCGCTGTCGCAGGAAAGATTTTTTGATATTGATGGTTTGTGGCTGGTGATTATGCAGGGTGAATCTTTAAAGGAAACAACCTATAACCACATAGCTTTTAAAATTGACAAAAAAGAATATGATGAATATAAAAACCGCATTAAAACTCTTGGCTTAACTTTCAGGGAAGGGCGCAGCCGTATAGAGGGAGAAGGGCGTTCTTTATATTTTTATGATTATGACAATCATCTTTTTGAACTGCATACAGGTACACTGTCAGAGCGTTTAAAAAGTTATGATGAATATAATAAACAGCACGGAAGGGTATAAAAATGATTTTAATTGCTTGCGTTGATGATAATTTAGGCATGCTTTTTAATAACCGCCGCCAGAGTATGGACAGGGTTTTGCGTGCGCGGCTGCTGAAGCTTTGCGGCGCGCATAAACTGTGGATGAACGCATACAGCCGCGGACAGTTTGATGAAACTGCTGAAAGCATAACCGTTGATGAAGATTTTATGACAAAAGCAGGCAGTGATGATTATTGCTTTGCCGAAAACATCAGCGTTAAGCCTTATGAAAAAGAAATGCAGAAAATTATTTTGTACAGGTGGAACCGGGTTTACCCGGCAGATTTATATTTTGACATTGATTTAATAAACTGGCACATTAAAGAGAGCAATGATTTTGCCGGTTCATCTCACGATAAAATTACGGAGGAAGTTTACGTAAAATGAGAAAAATATTTGCTGTAATTTGTTCTTTAATGCTGGCTGTAAGCCTTGTTTTAAGCGGCTGCGGGCAAAAAGGCAGCAATGCCGCCGCACCGGCAGGCAGTTCCGTTAATGCAGCTAACGCCACCGGTATTGCTTCTGTACCTGCGTACAGCGGCAAGCCATTTATTGCAATTAACGGCAATAAACCAAATTTTACCGAGGCTGATTTAACCGAGAAATCATTTGAAAAATACAGCCCGCTGGATAGTTTAAAACGCTGTGGCACGGCGTTTGCCAATGTATCCAAAGAAACTATGCCTAAAGAAAAGCGCGGCAGCATTGGCCAGGTTAAGCCGAGCGGCTGGCAGACGGCAAAATACGATTTTGTTGACGGTAAATATCTTTATAACCGCTGCCATTTAATCGGATATCAGCTTACGGCTGAAAATGCAAACGAACGCAATTTAATAACCGGTACGCGCTATATGAATGTAGACGGCATGCTGCCGTTTGAAAATATGGTAGCCGACTATATTAAAGAAACAGGCAACCATGTTTTATACCGTGTAACACCGGTGTTTAACGGCAACAACCTTGTAGCGTCAGGCGTACAGATGGAGGCAATGTCCGTAGAGGACAAAGGTGCAGGCATAAGCTTTAATGTTTTCTGTTATAATGTACAGCCGGGCGTGGAAATTAATTATGCAGACGGCAAAAGCAAACTGGCAGAAGGGCAGCAAACGGCTAAAACTGCCGGAAAAACAAAAGTATGCCCAACTGCCGATGATTACACAGTACAAAGCTATGTGTTAAATAACGGCAGCAAAAAATTCCATAAACCTGATTGCAGCGGCGCAGAAAAAATAAGCGCTAAAAATAAGGAAAATTTTAAAGGGCGGCGTGCCGAATTAATCAGCAAAGGCTACAGTCCGTGCGGAATTTGCAAGCCTTAACCGGAGGTTAATTAATGGGATTAGTAGATGATTATTTATCGGCCTATAAAGTAGGCAAAAAAGAGCAGATGGCCGCGCGCATGGCATTTTTTATCAGCGGGTTTGCGGTTGCCACCTGGGCGCCAATGATACCGGCAGTTAAAGATAAACTGCAAATTGGTGCCGATATATTAGGCCTGCTGTTATTAAGCATCGGCATCAGCGCTTTTATTTTTATGCCGCTGGCAGGTATGTTAAGCCGCAGTTATGGCTGCAAAAAGGTTTTGCGTACTGCTATCGCCGTTATGGCAGCGGATTTGATAATTTTATCACTGCTTGGCAATATTTGGGGCTTTCTGGTATTTCTTGCGGTTTTTGGCGCGGCAATGGGCTGCATAGACGTTAATATGAACCTTAATGCCGTTATCGTAGAAAATGCTTCTAAAAAGCGTATGATGAGCGGCATGCACGCTTTATGGAGCGTCGGCTGCTTTGCCGGTGCAGGTTTATTCAGCCTTTTGGCTAAAGCTGGGCTTGGCATAACAGTTATTGCCGCTATACACAGCCTTATAGTAATGGTGTTTACGGTAATTTACAGCCGCCACTTTTTAAATTTTAAAGGTGCGGGCAACGAAAAACCAATCGCTGTTCCCAAAGGCATAGTAGTGTTTTTCGGCGTACTGGCGTGCATAACATTTTTGGGCGAAGGTGCGGTTATGGACTGGAGCGGCGTTTTGCTTACAGAAGTAAAAAATACAGAGCTTTCGCTTGCAGGAGTAGGCTATGCTGTTTTTTCGGTAGCAATGCTGTGTATGCGCCTTTTGGGCGATAAAATTGTAGCCGTGCTCGGCGAAGAAAAAACATTGGTTTTTGGCAGTATTATCGGCGCTATTGGCTTTTTAAGCGTTATCTTTTTGGAAAACTTTTATGCCATTCAGCTTGGGTTTGTACTTATGGGATTAGGGCTAGCCAATATAGTACCCACAATTTATTCGCTGACAAAATACCAGAAAGTTATGCCCATTAACGCAGCTGTAACGGCAATAACCAGCATGGGTTACACCGGCGTAATTTTAGGACCGGCAGTTTTAGGCTTTGTTGCACACGGTTTCGGCATAACACAGGTATTTTACCTGCTGGCAGTTTTGCTTGCCGCTCAGGCCGTGGCCGTTAAATATTACTTTGCCAAAATGGGTTAGAACATTGTTTAAAACTTTAAAGTTTAGTATAATTAAATAAAGTATAACAAGGAGCGGCAAAGATTATGGGCTGTGTAATCAACAGGCAGGCAATCAGGCAGGCGAAGCGGCGTTATAACTTAAGGCCGGAACTTTGTTATGCACTTAATATTAACAATAAAATTAACGGGCGCTTTGCTGTTTACGCTTAACGCAGACAGCAGGGCGTCCTTTTGTATCTTGGCGCAGGCTGTTTGAAAGGGGAAGGCCTTATGAACGATTTACTTAAAAAGATTGTGGAGTGGAATGAAGCAAATGAATATCAAAAATGTGTTGATGCCATTGAAGCCATACCGGAAGAAGAACTCGGCTATGAACTGACCGTGCTTTTGGGAAGGGCTTACAGCAATTTGGGAGTGCTTGGCGATAATGATTCCAAAGCAAACGAGGACGGCGTGGATATATTTTTGCTGGAAAAAGCCGTAAATATTTTTGAAAGCGTGCGCCTGCAAGGGCTGGATGATTGGTATTGGAACTGCCGTATGGCTTACGCCCTGTGGATGACATCCGGGCGCGAGCTGGAAGCGCTGGCCTATGCACGCAAATGGCAGCAGTTAAAGCCCGATGACGAAGACGCGGTAAATTTAATTAAAACTATCGAAGAATATATTGAAGAAAATTACCGTGAACCGGAACTTTACAGTTTTGAAGAAATGCAGAGCGTTGGGGCGCATATTGAAAAATATTTCGGCAAGTACGGCCGCGTAATGCATGAATTGGCATCGCCTGATATTCACGTGGATATTTATGTTATTCCGCCTAGGGCGGAACACGAATATTATACGCTGGTAACCTGCGGCATGGGTGCGCATAAAATGGAAGTGCCTGATGAGCTGAAAAACGAACAATTGGAACGTGCCGAACTTTTAATTAACCTGCCGGCCGGTTGGCGGCTTGACGAAGAATCACTAAAGGACGAAAAGTGGTACTGGCCCATACGCTTTTTAAAATTTATGGCGCGCAGCCCTGTTAATAACGGAATGTATTATGACTGGGGGTCAACGCTTGAATTTGACGATATTACCAGCTTTGATGACAGTACAAAGCTGTGTTCGGCTGTTGTTTTAAGCCCCGGTGTTTTTGGCGAAGCAAGTTATGCCTGCACGCTGCCAAATGGTGATGCAGTAAATTTTTATCAGGCAATACCGCTTTATAAAGAAGAACTTGATTATAAAGTAGAATACGGTATGGATAAATTATTGCAAAAATGCCCGGATGAAATTTTGGAAGTCATCAATCCCAGCCGTTTAAACGCTGTTACTGATGCAGAAATATTAAATTATGATGACCGCGAAATGGACTGTGCCGCAGAGCATTTAAAACTGATACAGGAACATAATCTTTCGGTTGATGAACTGGCAGTATATAACCATATGGCGGCATACCTGCGCTGGTGCATAAACCATAATTTAATGGGCGATGTTTTTTTGCAGCAGCACGGTGACGTTGCTATAAATGTAAAAAGCGGCAGCCTTAATGATTTGCGTGCTTTTGTGCGTGATGAACTTGGCGGCAGGCTTATGATAATTGATTACAACTATAAAGGGGTATGTTTTGCCAACTGGTACAACACCGGCAACCGCAGCATGCCCTACGCCTTTATTAAAGATTTAAAAGCATACGCAAGAGAATATTTTAAAGGGCAAATGCCTTGCGCAGAAGAAGCGGCATACCTGCTTTTGCCCTGGGGCGACGAATATTGCCGGGCTGCTGAAAAAATTATTGAAGGACGTTTTGCTGAATGGCAAAAACTGTGCGGAGAAGAAAATGCTGTGCAGCCGTTTATTGATGAAAACAATTTTAAAGAACTGCTGCCAGACTGGCAGGGAGCACGGCATTGCCGTATAAGCAAACGGATTATAAAAGACGGCTGTACCGTAGGCTTTTGCTGCCGGGAGGAACCTGACAGCGACGATACCGGCTGGGACAGCGGCTGGTACTTTGAAGCTGGCGACGAGGATGAAGTTTATGCCGGTGAAGATGCAGAGTATGGCATTTACGATTTAAATACTATCTGCAATTTGTATCCGGAGCTTTTGCCTTTGTTAAACAGCCCTTATGGTACTGCTTTTGAGCGCAATAAAAAGGGCAGACTGGTACAGATAAAGGACGAAGAGGAATAAAATGGATAAGGCTTTGACGGATTTTATAACCGAATACCGTGATTACATAACACTTTTTACAGGCATTGTGCTTGTTGTTGGAGCAGTAAAAAACTGGAACTGGCTGTGTAACCCGGTCGGTAAGCCGGACGCACAGCTTTTAAGCCGCGGCATGTACCGGCTTATTTTTGGCGCGCTTGGTTTAATACTTATATTTTGCGGTGCAATGATGATATTTGGATGAATGAATAGGTATTTTTAATAAAATAGCTTGCACAAAATACTACTATATAGTATAATCCCGTACAGGAGGAATATAAATGGAAATTAAAGGCGGCAATTATGTTTCGCAGATTAAAAGGCTTAGCGACAGAATTTTAGAGCAGATTTTAGCGGAGAAAAACATTGATGCCTTTAACGGCGCGCAAGGGCGTATCTTATACGTTTTGTGGAGCAGGGACGGTATTTCTCTGCGCGAATTGGCAGATAAAACAGGCCTTGCGCCAACAACGCTTACAAGCATGGTTGACCGTATGGAGAAGGCAGGGCTTGTGTGCCGTATGCCCGATAAAAACGACCGCCGCAAAACCTTGCTGGCGCTTACCGCCAAGGCTGAAAATCTGGAGCAGGATTATAAAGCGGTATCCGATAAAATGTCCGAAATTTTTTACAAAGGTTTTTCGGATGAAGAAATCCGCACTTGCGAGGCAATGCTTGCCAGAATTTTAGACAATATGAAAAAATTAGGTTAAACCTCCGATTGTTTACTGGAAAGGAGGATTTATTATGACTAATGAATTAAGAACTTACCTTACTGAACAGGTAAACGCTTTAAAAAACGCACCTTCCTGCTGTGCAGAAGCCAAAGCAGTTTGCGCTGAATGGCTGGAAGCAGTTGGTACTGATAAAGAAGCAGAAATGACCAAAAAGCTGATTGCCGAAGTTGAAGCAGACATTATGCCTGTTGAGGGTTTAATTGCTTTTGCAGGCAGCGAAGCAGGCGTTAAAGTTTTTGGCGAAGAAATGGCCAAAAACGTACTTGCCCATGCCGAAGAAATTAAAAAGAACGGCGCTAAATTCTGCGATTGCCCGGCCTGCACTGCCTGTGCTGCCATTATCGCCAAAAAAGCTGAACTGTAATTTAACAGCGTAAATAGTAAAACAGCACTCCGAAAGTAAAATTACTTTTGAAATGCTGTTTGCTTTTACGTTGGTTTAGTTTTATTTTACGCTTTCGGCTCTTTCCAAAAAGCCGCGGATAATATCGCAGGATTTGGCGAATTTTTCTTTTTCGCTTTCGTCAAGTTCTACTTCTAAAATTTGTTCAAGGCCGTTTTTGCCGATAACGCAGGGCACGCCTGCGGCAACATCTTTTTGCCCGTATTCACCGTTAAGCGCTGTGGAGCAGGGCCAGATAAGTTTCTGGTCATGGAAAATTGCTTTTATAAGCATTACGGCAACATTGGCAATGCCAAATTCGGTGCAGCCCTTGCCGTCAACTTCA
>ULOD01045455.1_pt1 | contig 13754 bp, 9 predicted proteins | sample 1952351 | NCBI WGS metagenome assembly ULOD01 (sample SAMEA4835596, study PRJEB28245) | human gut metagenome | biome: gut microbiome; material: fecal sample | place: Denmark | collected 2008 | reverse complement strand
CACCCAAGATACAACATTTCCTCAAGATCTTAAAAATAAAAGCGTACCAAGTTGTCAAGAAGCCTCGACAAGGCTTTAGCGATATTTAATAATGTCCCTCAAAAATATATACGGAAATATTTCTTTATTCCGTAATAGATTGTACCTTTGCCATCGTTAAAAAACATAGCGTATTATTAAGTAATAACATACTAAAACTTATTTATTATGTCAAAAGTAACAGTTGTTGGTGCCGGAAATGTAGGCGCTACTTGCGCAAATGTTCTTGCCTTCAATGAAGTGGCAGACGAAGTTGTAATGCTAGACGTAAAGGAAGGCGTATCCGAAGGTAAAGCGATGGATATGATGCAGACCGCTCAATTGCTAGGTTTCGATACTAAGGTTGTAGGTTGCACAAACGATTATGAGAAGACAGCTAACTCTGACGTTGTAGTTATCACTTCTGGTATTCCTCGTAAACCGGGTATGACTCGCGAAGAACTGATCGGTGTTAACGCTGGTATCGTTAAGAGCGTAGCTCAAAACATCTTGAAATACTCTCCGAACGCAATCTTGGTAGTTATCTCTAACCCGATGGATACAATGACTTATTTGTCATTGAAGTCTTTAGGCTTGCCGAAGAACCGTATCATCGGTATGGGTGGTGCTTTGGATAGCTCTCGTTTCAAATATTTCTTATCTCAGGCTCTAGGCTGTAACGCTAACGAGGTTGAGGGTATGGTAATCGGTGGTCACGGTGACACTACAATGATTCCGTTGGCTCGCTTGGCTACTTACAAAGGTATCCCTGTTAGCAAATTGTTAAGCGCAGAGAAATTGCAAGAGGTTGTTGCTTCCACAATGGTTGGTGGCGCTACATTAACTAAATTGTTAGGTACTTCTGCTTGGTATGCACCGGGTGCTGCTGGAGCATTTGTTGTTGAGTCTATCATTCACAACCAAGGTAAGATGGTTCCTTGCTCTGTTTACTTGGAAGGTGAGTACGGTGAATCTGATCTTTGCATCGGTGTTCCTGTTATCCTTGGCAAGAACGGTATCGAGAAGATCGTTGAGTTGGAATTGACAGCTGAAGAGAAAGAGTTGTTCGCTAAGAGCGCTGCCGCTGTTCATAAGACTAACGAGGCTTTGAAAGAAGTGGGTGCACTTTAATTTGAATTTCTATTAAAGCGATAAAAGAGGCTGATCCTTCGGGGTTGGCCTCTTTCTTTTTATGTGGATACGGACAGTTACGACGGAACGAAGATAATATTCGTATTTTTCAATCTCTGAAGATACATACGTATCTCCATTGATTTATTTCAAAAGATCACGGTAAAGCATTTATGACAAAAGTACAGTTTTTGTTTGAATATGAAAAGCCTTCACTAGTTCAATACGAGCTTCACTAAGTTTATTCGTTTCATCCCAAACCGGTAATTACTGCTTCAACTTTCCAGCCTCATTCAATACTTTCAGGAAGTTGCTCCAAGCTTTCTCTATCTTTTGCATGTTTTCGTCCCTTTCCTCTTGGTTCCTTACCTCATTTTGTAGAACATCTACAACAGGATATCCATCATATAAATAATATCTCTGATAATCCCCTAATAAGACTGGGGCATTATAGATAACGGAACTTATCGAAGAGATACTGCCTACCGTGAAGTGACCGTTTCCAGCTATCCGGAATTCAACCTTCTCATTGCCTCGCACGTCTTGCTTGATAGAAATATTCTTCTCGAAAACGATTTCTTTTGTAACTGAATTAAAAGATTTGATATCATCCGGGACTTTGATCACTTGTCCGGTAGTAGCCGTATCAAAATTTTCCTCATCATTATCGCAAGCGCAATAACCGATGAGAAATACAGACATGATAAGATATAATAAAAATGACTTTTTCATATTAAACCTCCTTTATTGGATTTCATTGCGTGTTGTCTTATTAATAAGACACTTAAAAAGAGACAAATGCTGCACGTTTACCATTATTTAACAAACATTATTAACCAAACCGTCCTTCCATTATATAAAAAAAGCCGGAGGAAATGATTTCCTTCGGCTTTTACCTATCGTTTGTTATTGGTATTTATTTGACAATACCTAATTTAGACTCACCAACGAAATCTATAATATGTTGGATCTCCTTACTCATCGGAACCTGATCCTTTATCATTAACAAGGCATCCGTAAGGCTGCTGTTTCCTTGGAAGATGATCCGGTACGCATGACTGATGTGCTTGATAACCTTTTCACTGAATCCCTCATGAGACATGATGAAAGAGTTCACGCCATAATACGTGGTAGGCTCTTGAGCCGCTACGATAAAAGGAGGTATATCCTTACGGAAACGACAGCCGGTTTGAATCATCGCCCAAGCCCCAACCCGGGATCCTTGGCTCATCAATACATTGCCTCCAAAGATCACATAATCTTCCAAGATACAATTTCCGGAAATCTTACTACCATAGCCGAATACACTACGGTTTCCGATCCGCGTATCATGAGAAACATGTACCCCCTCATGCAAGAAATTACCATTACCGATACTAGTACGTCCTTCCGCTGTCGAGGAACGGTTAATCACCACATTCTCACGAATCACGTTGTCATCTCCGATTACGGCGATCGTATCACCTCCCTTATAAAAGAAATCCTGAGGCTCAGCAGCGATAACAGCTCCGTTAAATACACGGTTGCGATTTCCCATGCGTGTACCGCTCATCAAGCTGGCATGAGGCATGATCTCGCAATCATCCCCGATCTCCACGTTCTTATCAATGTACGCAAAAGGATGAATCGTAACGTTCTTCCCGATCTTTGCGCTTGAATCTACATATGCTAATGGACTAATCATAACTTTACTACATTTAAAGGTTATTATTCTCTACCACCACCGATGGCACTGTATAAACTGACAACCGCTTGCATACGTTGCACATTGTCGGATACTTCCGTCAACTGAGCGCTCAAGAGGCTCTGCTGTGCGGAAAGGATTTCCAAATAAGTAGATTGAGCCGACTGGAACAAGGCGCTGGTATAAGCCACCGCTTTCTCTAGCTGCTCGATCTGCGCTCTATCTTGGACAAGCTTCTTGCTCGTGGCATCATACTGATGTAAAGCATCACTCACCTCCTTACCTGCTTCCAGAATTGTCTGCTGATAATTCATTTGAGCGATCTTCTCTTCTGCCTTCGATACCTTCAAGTTAGCGACCAACTTGCCATTGTTGAAGATCGGTTGGGCCAACGAAGCCAAAGCTTGAAACATAAATTGGCCCGGATTGGCGACAGAGATGCCTGAACCATTCGTCCAGCCCGCTGTCGCCGTGATATTCAATCCCGGATAAAAAGCGGCACGGGCTTTGTTCGTCGTATAATAGGCACTAGCAAGTGTCATCTCCGCGATCTTCACGTCCGGACGATTCTCTAACAATTGCAAAGGCACACCCACCATGATATCCTCCGGCATTACTTGTTCCTCCAAAGTACCCCGATCAATCTGTTGAGGGGCCTTAGCCAATAACACGGACAATGAGTTTTCCACGCTACGCACCTGGCTCTCCAACTCGATCAACGAGCCGGAAACCTGATGGTAAGCGGCACGCATTTGCGTCACGGCAGCCTCGGTAGCCATACCCGCCATCTTCATAGCCTCCATGACACGAACGTTCTCTTTATAGATATCAACCGTCTTAGCGGTAATTTCCACCTGCCGATCAAGCATCAACAAGGTATAATAAGTATTCGCTATACCACCGATCAATTGAGAGCGCACGGCCTGTCTTGAATACTGGCTCTGTAAGTAGGAGGCTTTTTGGCCGCGGCTCGCGTTCAAGAGCTTTCCGAATAGGTCAACCTCCCAGCTAGCGGCCGCTGGAGCCGTGTAAGCTTTTACATACCCACTGCTTTCCATCTTCGTAATCGTACCTTGGGGAGCAAGGTTTATAGAAGGCAAGAAAGACAGACGAGCGGAAGTCAGCAATACTTTCGCCTCCTCTACCCGAAGAACGGCTGCCTGCATATCTACGTTATTAGCTAATCCCTCCTCAATTAACGCCTGTAACTTCGGATCACGAAAAACTTCCTTCCAAGGAAGGTTTCCCATATTGGTCGTATCCGCGGAGGCTAATGTATCAGTCTCGGAAACCGGATCACGATAAATTCCCGTCGCATCGATGGAATCCGGACGCTCGTATGCCTTATAGATATGGCAACTGCTTAACAAAGCAGTCGCACATACCATATATATAATTTGTTTCTTCATTGTCATCTCTTATTTTATTTTAGCGTACTGTTCTATTTCCGTACTCATATCGCTGTTATCCAAATCTTCCCATTCGATCGGCTTGAATTTCTCCTGTAAGTACTGGAATACCACGAACAAAACCGGAACAATAAAGATCTGGAAGATCATACCGATGAACATACCGCCGATAGCCGCTGTACCCAATGTACGGTTACCGTGCGCTCCTACTCCAAACGCGAACATCATAGGCAACAATCCGACCACCATCGCCAATGAGGTCATCAAGATCGGACGCAAACGGGCGGCGGCTCCTAATACGGCAGCCCATGTGATACTCATACCCATACGACGACGTTCCAAAGCGAACTCTACGATCAAGATAGCGTTCTTCGCCAACAAACCTACCAACATGATCAAGGCGATCTGCATATAGATATTGTTAGACATGGTTCCTACGATCATCTTCAACGCCGGGATATTTCCCAAAGCGGCCCAACCTTGGACGAACAAGAAGCTACCCATCAAACCGAACGGCACGGAGAGCAATACGGACAAAGGAAGGATGTAACTCTCATACTGCGCGCTCAACAGCAAGTAAACGAATACGAAACACAACAAGAAGATCAAAGCCGTCGTACTGCCACTCGTACTTGCCTCCTCACGTGCCATACCACCTAACTCATAGTCGAAACCTGCCGGAAGCGTTGTCTTAGCCACCTCGTCAATCGCTTTCAACGCCTGACCACTGGTATAACCATCCGCCGGGGCAACCATGACCTTGATGGCGGTATACATATTGAAACGGCTGATGATATCCGGGCCATATACCTTCTTCATCGTAATGAACTGGGAAATCGGAGCCATATCGTTACCGCTCTTTACCTTGATGTTCTTCATGGACTCCATATTCTTACGCAAATCGGGATCCGCTTGCACCATTACACGGTACATCTTACCGAAACGGTTGAAGTTAGAGGCATATAAACCACCATAATATCCCTGCAAGGTAGACAAGATGTCCTTCGGACTGATACCGGCTTTCTTACAAGCGGCAGCGTCGATATCGATCTCGTATTGCGGGAAGTTCGGGTTAAACGTAGTTTGAGCGGACTTGATCTCCGGACGTGCCGTCAAAGCGGCCATATATTCCTTGGAGATATCAAAGAAACGATCCAAATTACCTCCGGTCTTATCCTGCATATTCAACTCAATATCACTGGACGCTGAGTAACCGGGGATCATAGGAGGCGTAAAGAACAATACCTGAGCGTCCTTTACGATCTTTTGGGCACGCATGAACAAGCTACCATATACGATATCCGAGTTCTGCATCATAGAACGGTCTTCCCAGTCTTTCAACTTGATGATAAATGAGCCGTAAGAAGGTCCTTGACCACCGATAAAACTGAAACCAACAACCGCCGTACGCGACTCTACCGCCGGATCCGCAGCGATCAAACTATCGACCTTATTCATCACCTCATAGGTACGCTCCTGGGAAGTTCCCGGTGGTAACGTAACGGCACCCATGATCGTACCCGTATCCTCGTTCGGCACCATACCGGTAGGCGTAACCTGCATCAAGAATACCAATACGGCGATACAACCGGCGACAATACCGAATGAAAGCCATTTCTTCTGGATAAAGAACACGACCTGCTTCTTATACTTAGCTAGCAAAGAATCGTAAGCCGCATTGAATGAGGTATGGAAACGGGAAATAAATGTCGTTTTCTTTTCTTTATGCTCCTCATCATGCGGTTTCAGGAATATCGCACACAAGGCGGGACTCAATGTCAAGGCGTTCAAAGCGGACAAACCGATAGCGATCGCCATCGTCAGACCGAACTGGCGATAGAACGTACCGGCCGTACCTCCCATGAAACTTACGGGAATAAACACGGACATCATGACCAACGTAATGGAGACGATAGCGCCACCCAACTCACTCATGGCATCGATAGAAGCGAGTTTCGCCGACTTGTACCCTTGGTCCAACTTGGCATGGACACCCTCGACGACGACGATCGCATCATCGACCACAATCGCGATGGCAAGCACCATAGCACAAAGAGTCAACAAGTTGATACTAAATCCGATCAAGGATAACATAAAGAAGGTACCGATCAAGGCAACCGGAATAGCGATAGCCGGAATCAACGTAGAACGCAAATCCTGCAAGAACACATATACCACGATAAACACCAATACGAACGCCTCCAACAAAGTCTTGATTACCTCATGGATAGAAGCGAACAAGAAGTCATTGGCATTCATGGAAATATTCACCTTCATTCCGGGAGGCATTGTCAACTGAGTTTCCTCCAGCAAGGTTTCAATGTTACTAATTGTTTCCGTAGCGTTGGTTCCCGGCATCTGGTAAACGATACAGGTAACGGCGTCGTGACCATTTACACGGTTGATAAAGTTGTAAGTCAAACGCCCCAACTCGATATCGGCGATATCTTTCAAACGCAAGACCTCACCATCCGGCAAAGCCTTTACAACAATCTGCTCAAACTCATTAGCCTCTTGCAAACGTCCTTTATAGCGGATCGTATATTGGAAAGACTGATTTCCTTGTTCGCCGAACGAACCCGGAGCGGCCTCTACGTTCTGTTCAGACAAGGCAACGGTTACGTCGCTCGGACTTAATTTATATTGGGCCATCACATCCGGCTTCAACCAAATACGCATGGAGTAGTCCGTACCCAACACGTTGGCATCACCGACACCCGGCACACGCTGGACTTCCGGGATCAAGTTAATCTTCGCGTAATTCTCAAGAAACTCTGAGTCATAACGATCATCTTCCGCGTATACGGAGAAAACCAACAACATTGAGTTCTGACGTTTCTGGGTCGTCACACCAATCTGCGTTACCTCGGCAGGCAACAAACCTTGTGCCATAGATACACGGTTCTGCACATTGACAGCCGCCATATCCGGGTCCGTTCCTTGCTTAAAATAAATGGAGATATCCGCAGAACCATTATTAGAGGCATTGGAACTCATATACATCATGTTCTCAACACCATTGATCTGGTCTTCCAAAGGCGCGATCACACTATTCAATACCGTTTGCGCATTGGCACCCGTATAAGTTGCCCTTACCGAAACGGTTGGAGGGGCGATATCCGGATATTGGGTAACCGGCAAGGAAATCAAGCCTAGGAAACCCAAGATGACAATCAAGATGGAAATCACCGTGGAGAGCACCGGGCGGTTTATAAATCTATCTAATTTCATATCTTTCGTTTTTACTCGACAAAAGCGAATATTTGTCTTATTCTATATACCTATTAATTAAAAGCAGTCTGCAAATTACCGTCATGCTGGTCTTTCAAGGCCTGATCGTACTTTGCCTTTTGCTGCTCACGAGTAATCGGCTGGATTTCTTGGCCGTCTTTCAAGATCTGTACGCCTTCCACGACAATCTTATCACCGGACTTCAAACCTCCCGTCACTAAATAATTTTTGCCATCATTCAAATTGGAAACCTTGATCTCGGTATTCTTCACGGTATTATCAGGCTGCAATACAAATACGAATTTCTTATCCTGGATCTCCACGGTAGCCGATTGAGGGATCGTAATGATATCGTTCATCGTATATGGGAAGATAATATTACCAGTACCACCGCTTCGTAAGACATTTCCCTCGTTAGAGAAAATAGCACGCATGCTTACAGAACCGGTAGATTGATCGATAACACCGCTCACGGCATCAATCTTACCCTCATGATGGTACGTAGAGCCATCCGCCAATTGCAGTCTTACGGCCGGCATCTTCTCTAATTGCTCTTTCAAGGTACCACCGGCTTTCGTCAATGCCAATAGCTCCTTTTCCGTCATAGAGAAATACACATACATATCACCGATCTCAGATACGGTAGTCAGCGGTTGAGCGATCGAAGCGCTTACCAAGCTACCTACACGATACGGGAATGTACCGACAACACCGTTCGAGGGACTTGTAACCGTACAGAAAGACAAGTTCTGGTTAGCGCTAACCAATTGAGCCTCCGCCTGCGCCAAGCTCGCTTTTGCCGACATCAGCTGGTTCACGGCAGTCTGATACTCGAAATCACTGATGATTTTCTGATCAAACAAAGTTTTCTTATTCTTCTCGGTCAATGTTAAAGTGCTTACGTTTGCCTTCGCCATCTCTACCGCGGCCTTAGCCTGACCTACCGCGGCAGCGTACTGCGTAGGATCAATTTGGAACAACGCCTGTCCTTTACGAACCGTAGCTCCCTCATCCACACATAATTTCACGATAAATCCAGAAACTTGAGGACGGACTTCGATATCCTGCGTACCTTTGATGGTAGCCGGATAGGATGTTGTTTGGTCGCTAGTCGTTGAATTGACCGCCATCACAGCGAACTCAGCATCCCCTAATTTCATACCACTCTGACTGTTTCCACAGGCAGTTAATAAAGACATACCAACCGCAAACAATGCGATCTGCCTTAACTGAGTAATCGTAATTTTCAGCATTCGTTTATCCATATTTGTATATAATTATATATTCAAGGCTGTTTTTCAGTTACCTTTTCTTTCTAACCCAAGTGGAGATCTTTCACATCTATTCACACAATAGGGTCTTTACTCGTCGTTTCATCCTACAAATGTAGAAACTTTTTACACGATTTCTGTTTCCTACTTATCTTTTTCACCTAAATTAATAGCACTTAAAAGGAAGCGCCTGTTGAAATACATCTCTTTTGGTTTCAAACGAAAATAAAATTGTTTTTTTCAACAATATATTTTACATTTGTGTCCACACACAATAAACAAATATTATATATTATGGAGCCTAAATTTATAATATCAGAAGTATTCAGTACCGCATGGAAGGGAACGAAGTCGCAGCTATGGATATTAGCCGGATTATTAATCGGATATTGTATCTTATCTTTCACGCTGACAGCGTTCGCGATGCCCATGCAAAGTTCTATTATCGGTAAAATCATCGTAAACGTGATCAGCGCGTTATTCTCCATTATTTTCTCCTTAGGATATATGAAAAATATATTTCAGGCGTTGGATGGGGAAGAACCTCAGTTTTCCGCATATGGACAACAGACAAAGAATATCATCACCTACTTTCTAGCGAGTCTTATCACGGGATTTGTCGTATTGGCGGGTTTCTTATTTTTTATCATCCCCGGTATTTATCTGGCATTGCGCCTTCAGTTCTTCCAAGCCTTTATTATCGAGGAAAACGCCGGGATTATCGAGTCTTTGCATAAAAGCTGGGAGATAACGAAAGGACAAGTATTGCCTCTGTTCATTCTGGCGTTGGTTATGATCGGGATCCTGATATTAGGATGTATTTTGTTCGGTATCGGAATTTTCGTCGCCGTTCCTCTTATCTATATGATGTATGGCTACGTTTTCCGTAAATTGAACACTCCTCTTCAAATACTCGAATAAACAGAGAGGACGAATACACACTACAATCTATACCATGAATAAAAATTACAGGATAAAAGATATCGCCGAATTATCCGGCGTATCAACCGGTACGGTAGACCGCATTTTACATGAGCGGGGAAAGGTATCGGAGGACGCACGGAAAAAGGTGGAGAAAGTCTTAAAAGAAATTGACTATCAACCAAATCTGATAGCCCGTTCTTTAGCGTTGAAGAAAAAATATCATTTCATCGCTTTGATCCCTTCTTTCCATGAAGGGGAATACTGGGCGAAACTAAGCCAAGGGATCGAGAAAGCGGAACGGGAATTGTTTAGCTATAATATAGACGTCGAGCAAATCTATTTTGACCAATACGATAGCAACAGTTTCGACGAATTAATCCCGAAGATTGAGACCGCGGATTGCCAAGGGGTTATCATCGCTACATTATTCAAGCAAAGTGTCTTGACCTTGACCCAGCGGCTAGACCAGAAAGATATTCCTTATATATTAATCGATTCTTTTATCGACCACACGAATTGTATCTCTTACTACGGAACGCATTCATATGATTCGGGGTATATAGCGGGACGCCTTTTATTCGAGCAAATCCGTGAAGAGGACGATCTAGTGATTTTCCGTTTCACCCGTAAGGGGGATTCATGTTCTACGCAAGTGCAGAAGCGAGAGGAAGGATTCCGGGATTATCTCGCCAATACCTCATTCAAGGGAAAGATTCATTTGCTGCATGTGCACGCGGATGACCGAGAAGAGAATACGAGACTACTGAATACTTTCTTCGACAAATATCCTCAAGTAAGAATCGGTATCATCTTTAATTCGAGGGCCCATTTCCTTGGAGATTATCTAAGTAGCGAACGGCCGGACTATCCTTTCAAGCTTCTTGGCTACGACGTGATAGAACCGAACGTCCGTTATCTGGAAAACGGCTTGATCACGCATTTGATCGCCCAACGACCGGAGGTACAAGGATATCATTGTATCAAGGCACTCTTCAGGCATCTGATCCTTAAGGAGAAAATTGAGCCTGTCAATTATATGCCGATCGATATCTTGGTAAAGGAAAATATACAATACTACAATAATTATATCTGATGAACTCCTTATTTAGCGTAAAAGAGAAAGTGATTTTGTTGACCGGAGGCTATGGTATATTAGGAGCCTGCATGGCCAAGCACTTGGCGAGAGAAGGCGCGTACGTCGTAATCCTCGGACGAAACGAGCAAAAAGGATCTGCCTTGGTCAATGAAATTAAAGCGGAAGGGGGCGAGGCCTTATTCTTGGTTTCAAACGTATTGGATAAAGCCTTGCTGGAGCAAAACAAACAAGAGATATTGAAAGCATATGGGAAGATTGATGTTTTAGTCAATTTGGCGGGTGGCAACCAAGCCGGAGCGACGATTCCTCCCGACAAGACGATCTTTGATCTGGATATCGATGCTTTCCGGACGGTCGTGGACCTGAACTTATTCGGGACCGTACTGCCGACAATGGTCTTCGCCGAGGTCATGGTGGGGCAAGGGAAAGGAAGCATTATTAACATCTCGTCCGAATCGTCCCTACGCCCATTGACTCGTGTGGTTGGCTATGGATGCGCGAAAGCCGCTATCAACAATTTCACGCAATACATGGCCGGGGAGCTAGCGATTAAATTCGGAGAGGGCCTGCGAGTGAACGCCATGGCTCCGGGATTCTTCCTTACCGAGCAAAACCGGGCATTGATGAGCAATCCGGATGGATCACCTAGTGATCGTTGCAACACGATCGTCGCGCACACGCCGTTCCGCCGCTTAGGAAAACCGGAGGAGTTACTCGGTACCTTACAATGGCTGGCGAGCGACGCCTCCGCATTCGTAACCGGTACCGTGATCCCCATAGACGGAGGTTTCGACGCTTTCTCCATCTAAATAATGTGCCAACCAGCCATGCATCAAACCGCATTGGCATATTGGCACATTGATAAATTTAAAAATTATTCATTATGTATCTATGTGAGCAAACTTGGCGTTGGTACGGACCGAATGATCCTGTCAGCCTTTGGGACATCCGTCAGGCGGGTGCCACCGGTATCGTAAATGCGTTGCACCATATCCCGAACGGGGAAGTTTGGACTACGGAAGAGATTCAAAAGCGGAAAGCCTTGATCGAATCCGCCGGATTACGGTGGAGTGTGGTTGAGAGTGTGCCCGTACACGAGCATATCAAGACGCAAACCGGGGATTTTCAAACCTATATAGAGAACTACAAACAAAGCATCCGTAATCTGGGAGCTTGCGATATCCGGGTAGTTACTTACAACTTCATGCCGGTATTGGACTGGACTCGTACCGATTTGGCTTATACGATGCCGGATGGTTCCAAAGCCTTGCGCTTTGAACGCGCGGCTTTTATGGCGTTCGACTTATTTATATTGAAACGACCGGCGGCGGAAGCCGAATATACGGAGGCGGACAAGGCGAAAGCCAAGGCACGCTATGACGCTATGAGCGAGGAAGACCGCCAGCTGTTGGTTCGCAATATGATCGCCGGACTACCCGGCTCGGAAGAGACTTTTACGATCGAGCAGTTTAGGGAAGCGTTAGACCGTTATAAAGATATCGACGCGGAGAGACTTCGCTCGAACCTGATCTATTTCTTACGGGAAATAGCTCCCGTGGCGGACGAGGCCGGTGTCAAGCTCGTTATCCATCCGGATGATCCCCCCTATTCCATTCTCGGGCTTCCCCGTATCTTGAGCACGGAAGATGATTTCCGGAAGTTAATAGAGGCCGTGCCGAATCCTAGCAACGGGCTTTGCCTATGCACAGGTTCTTTCGGTGTCAGAAGTGATAACGACTTGGCCGGGATCATGGAACGTTACGGGGATCGGATCGATTTCGTTCATTTCCGCAGTACGCAACGAGATTCCGAGGGTAATTTCTTCGAGGCGAACCATCTGGAGGGCGATGTGGATATGTACGGTGTCATGAAAGCCTTACTGGAATTGCAACAACGCCGCCAATGCTCCATCGCCATGCGACCGGATCATGGACATCAAATGATAGACGACCTAAAGAAGAAAACCAACCCGGGCTACTCCTGCATCGGACGTTTACGGGGTCTGGCCGAGCTACGGGGATTGGAGATGGGTATCGCCTTATCCCTGTTCAAAGGACATTAAAAAGACAGCGTCTTATAGTTAGCACAGTACTGTGTACGAAGTACCGCAGTACTGTGGCTAAAGTACTACAGTACTCTGTACGAAGTATTGCGGTACTCAGTACGTAAGTACTGGAATACTTCGTACACAGTACTGCCCTATTTATAGCACAAGGCTACCTCGACCCTATGGGGGAACATCACAAACCGAACAACCGGGGAATCAATAAACTTAAATCCGGCAAGAAGGCCACCAAGAACAAGACAATAACCATCGCCGCGAACATCGGCAGCAACGGACGGATCACCTGATCGATCTTTGTCCCCGCTACGCTACATCCGATAAACAATACCGAACCCACCGGTGGCGTACATAATCCCACACAAAGGTTCAATACCATCATGATCCCGAAATGTACCGGGTCCATCCCCAATTGCCCCGTCGCTATCGGCAGGAAGATCGGGGTAAAGATCAAGACAGCGGGCGTCATGTCCATAAAGATCCCGACAATCAATAGGATCACGTTGATAAGTATCAAGATGACCACCGGATTGTCGCTTATACTTAGCAAAGCGGCACTTACCGTCTGAGGAATATTCTCATAACTCATGATCCAAGACAAACCCGTACAGGTCGCCACCAAAAGAAGGACGATAGCCGTAGTCTTGGCCGATCGCAATAACACTTGCGGCAATTTAGCCCAAGTAAGTTCTTTATAGATAAAAGAGAGGATTAACGCATACAGTACAGCGATCGCCGAAGCCTCGGTAGCCGTAAACAATCCCGCCAAGATTCCTCCGATCACGATCACCAATAGCATCAAACTAGGGATCGCCCTGAAAAATACCCTTGTCGCCTCCGAGAACGGAACACGTACGCCAACCGGATACCCCTTTCGTGCGGCAAACATAGCGGCTACGATCATGATCGCCACTCCCGTAAGAATTCC
>ULOD01010623.1_pt1 | contig 13847 bp, 7 predicted proteins | sample 1952351 | NCBI WGS metagenome assembly ULOD01 (sample SAMEA4835596, study PRJEB28245) | human gut metagenome | biome: gut microbiome; material: fecal sample | place: Denmark | collected 2008 | reverse complement strand
GCTTTTCCTGTAATATCGACTAAGCGGAACGATATATCAAATTTTATTCAGCTTAATTAAAAGTTGCTGATAAGATGAACTACATACTTCTGGATGAGAGTAGCATCCTTAACTGAAATTATATTGTTCTTATCAACATCTGCTGCTGTGAGCTGCTGTTCTGTGAATGGAATATGCTCTGTGATATGCTTCTGAACAAGTGTTACATCGATAGCGGTAATCTTGCCGTCCATATCAACATCACCGAGGCGGACATCACTTGCAAATGAAGTTGTTGCACTCAGCTTAACATTCTTAAAGCCTGCAAAGCCTGATATATCACGAACCTTGCTGTTATCAACAACTGACTGCTGATTAAGCTTGTTGTTTGTAACATAACCTACTGTAAGATACTCTGTGTCAAGATATACGCTTGCACTGCCTGCACCGATAACCTGGAAGGTAAGTGAAATGTATGTACCACCATCGTACTTTGTAGGATTCTGCGGGTTAGTAAAGTTACCCTTAATTACATTGCTGTAAGCGTTGTAAACAAGATTTGACTGGCTTGGCATAATTGTCTGGCTGCCGTTAACCTTGTTGTCTGCCCTATCGAACTTAAGCTTGCTTGTGTCATACTTAACAGTCCACTGACCGTCAACAATACCCATATTAGCATTGAGCTTATAGAGAACAGTTATCTTGTCGCCTACTTTTCCGTCGGTCTTTGTAGCAGAACCGAAGTAGTTAGATGTTGCATTTACTGTGAGTGTCTGTGAAGGAGCAGTTGTAGGCTCTGTCGCAGGCTGAGTTGTCGGCTGTGTAGCCGGCTGTGTTGTTGGCTTTGTAGCCGGCTGTGTTGTTGTTGGCTGAGCTGAAGTTGTCGGCTGTGTCGGTGGGATCGGACTTGTCGGAACAATGCCGCTCTTGATGTCGCCGTTCTTCATAGCATATGAGTATGTGCCGTTTACGCCGTTTCTTGTTGCGTCAACCTTGATTGTGCTTGTTGTCTTGAGAGCTGATGTTGCAACTGTGAATGCACCTGTTACATCGTCTGCAGTAGCAGTATATGTCTTACCGTCAACTGTAACAGTTACCTTTGCAGCGCTGGCTGTAACACCTGATACAACGCTCTTGCCTGCAACGGCATATGTAAGTGTTGAAGGAGCAAGTACAAGTGCCTTCTGAGCTGACTTGAGGTCTGCAATCATAGCATTCATAGCTTCAGCTGTTGTAGCGTCTTCGCCTGCTTTAATCATAGCCTCGGCTGACTTGAGAACCTTCTGAGCATTTGCCCAGCTCTCTGCTGTGTAGTCTGATGCTGTCATAGCAAGAATCTTTCTTGCTTCTTTCTTGAGTGATTCATAAGGTGAAACAACGATTGGCTTTGATGTAAGCTTGTATGTTGTACAACCTTCGTTTGTAATTTCGATTGTAGCGCCGTCTCTAACGCCTGTGATATCTGCTGTCTGACCTGAACCGCTGCTGAGAATAATGTTTACTTCGTCAACATTATCGAACTTAACAACATAGTTGCCGTCAGAATCTTTTTCTGTAAGAGCAACGCCCGGCCATGCGCCTGTGAGCTTCTGTGTATCATTCCAAGCATAGATTTTGTAGCTTGCAGATGGGCTGTAAGGCTTGATTGTTACGGAAACAGAACCCTCTGCAGGCTCTGGATCGCCGCCGCCTGCCTGCTGATTACCGTTGGTTACTGTCTTAACTGATGTGTAGTTGCCGTTCTGGATTTCGAGAACAGCACCGTCATAAAGACCTGTGATATCGCCTGACTGTGTGCCGCTGCCGTTGTTGAGAACAACGCTGAATGGCTTGTCGGCTGAAACAGGAAGTGTGAGTTCATATGTGTTTGCCTGACCTGAAACGGCTGCTGCCTTTTGACCCGGCCATGCACCGTTGAGTGCTGTGCTTGCACCTGTCCAAGCGTAAACATTCGGAGCGCCTGCTGTGCTCTTGATTGTAAGCTTTGATGTCTGACTTGCTGTCGGACCGGGAACAGTTGTGCTCTGTGTCGGGCTGGTTGTAGGTCTTTCGTCGTTTTCGCCGATCTTGAGGAATGTGAACTTAGCCTCTGAGCTTGCCTTGTCGTTTGTAGCCTCAACAGTTACTTCGATTGTATCGTTCTTGTAAGCTGTCTGACCGATTGTGAATGTGTCGCCGTCCTTAACAACAAACTTGTTACCGCCGTCAACAGAAACCTTTGCGCTGTCGCATTCCTTGAGAGAAACAGTAACCTGCTCTGTGCCGTAGAACTTCGGCTCACCTGTGATTGATACAAGCGGCTGACCGTCAGCATTTTCCATAAGGATTGTGCCGTTTACACCGCTGTTGAACGTTACCTTACCGTCAGTAACAACTGAAGATGAGTTGTCATAAGTATTGATTACATAGCTGCCGTCTTCCCAAAGAGTTGAAACATCAACAGTTACGCTTGAATTTTTGTTACAGCCGATTACTGCAGCTGCCTGATCTGTTACGCCGTTCTTATCGTATGTACGGCCGAAAGCAACACCGCTTGTAGCAGAGAGCTTAACATTTGCGCCGGCACCGATAGATACGTGCTTGTTACGGAACTGACCAACCTTCTGCCACTGAGCAAGAAGAGTTTTGTCCATGTCGTTCCAGTTCATATCACTTCTGAGTGCGTGACCTGATCCGCCGTAACCGTCAAATGCAACGCCGGGATAGAGAGGACGGTTGGTTTCGTCACCGTAGAAAATCTGAACTCCGCCCGGGAGAAGGAGGAATGCAGCCGCATTGTAAAGCATTGTGTTCTCATCACCACGGGTAAGTGTTTCATCGTGTGATGACATAAATGAAAGAACGTTAAAGCCTTCCTTTGTGTTAATCTTGTCTGCATAGCCCTGATATGTGTTTGCAACACTACCGCTTGCAAGAGCACCGCCGCCTGTAACTGCGAAGTTAATCATTGAGTCGAAGCCGCCCTCGGAATAGTATGTGTCGTAGCCTACACCGTGATCCCAATGCTCGCCTGTCATCCAGAAATCTTCTTTCCAGTCAGCACCTGCTTTGCCCTTGTTGTTGGATCTCCACTCTCTGAGAGCAGAAACACAAGCCTGCTTGAGCTGGTTCCAAGAAGCCTTATCAACATGCTTTGCAGTATCGCAACGGAAACCGTCAACACCGTACTCCTTAACCCACTCTGAAAGCCAGGTTGAAAGGTAGCCTGTTACTGTGTTTGATTCACCGTATTTTGCGAGCTTCTGAGCATATGTACCTTCCTGAGTCCACTTTGTTTTGAGGATCGGAGGAATTGTAACATCCTTTGTCTGCTCTGTTCTGAAGTCGGGAAGTCCGCTGAGTGACATTGTAAGATCACCGCCGGCACCCTCTGTATATCCGGGAAGACCGCTGCGGATCCAGTCATTGCTCCACCATTTGCCCCAGTCTTCTTCTGATGTTTTATAGTCAATGTGGTCGTTTACTTCACCTACATCTGTGAGCTTGTATTTGAAGTCTAACGCACCGTCAAGGAGAGTACCGAAGCCGAACTGCTCCATATCTGCAACGGTGTTGTAGCCTGTGTGGTTCATTACGATATCCATGATAACTCTGATACCGTGCTCATGCGCTGTGTCAACGAGAGTTTTGAACTCCTCTTTTGTACCGAAGTTTGCATCAGTTTCGGTATAGTCAAGAACATAGTAGCCGTGATATGAGTAGTGAGCAAAGCCCTTACCTGAATCACAATAGCCGTGAGTCTGCTCATACGGAGCTGAAATCCAAATTGCGTTTACACCGAGGTTATCAAAATAACCCTCTTCAATTGACTGAGTAACACCTGCAAAGTCGCCGCCGTGGAATGTACCGGGGTTTGTATCCCAGCCATCAAGCGGTTTGCCGTCCTTGTCAAGTGTTCTGCCGTATGAATGGTCATTTGCGGTGTTTCCGTTCTTAAAACGGTCGGTAAGCAGGAAATACACATTGGCATTATCCCATGTAAAGCCGTCATCTTCAACAAGTGAACCTGCGGCAGTTGATGATGCAGATGTGCTGCTGTCATCGGAAACTGTTGCAGCACTTACCGAACCAAATGCTACGGAAGCACCGGGGAGAGCCATACAAAGTGTCAATACGGCACTGAGTGCTCTCTTCATACTTCTTTTTTTCATTGTTTGATTACTCCTTTCAAAGCTTTTAAAACGTAGGGTCAAACATCCCTAGACAATTTGATTTTATCACAAAACTCTCACAAAAACTACACATAATCCTTTTATTTTGTAAAAATAGCAAGTTACACAATCTTTGCACTGGAATTTTATGCAAAATTACCCTTGTCGCTCTTCTGTTTTTATTTATAAAGACAGTTTCAATTGCCCCCTACCGAAAATTATATAAATACGGTCGGGAATAATAAGATTTGTACTTAACAAAACTTTATTCCCGACCGCAATTTTCGCTTTTTAATTTTTATCTTATCTGAGTCTTACATTCAAAAATCTGAGTTTAAAGGTTGAGCCGACGCCGAGTTTGGAATCTGCGGTAATATATCCGCCTGTTTTTTCAACAATTGATTTTGCAAGCGACAGACCTATGCCGACGCTTGACGGGGATGAATTTTGTGCCTTATAAAACCTCTCAAAAATGTGGGGCAAATCCTTCGGGCTGATTCCGCATCCGTTGTCGCTTATGATGATTTCCGAATACACGCTGTTCCTTTCGGCAGAAATTCTGACATAACCGCCGTCGGTATGCTCAATGCAGTTCTTAACGATATTTGAAACTGCCTCGCAAATCCAGCGAAAATCGCAATTAAGATTAAAATCATTCCTGACGGTTTTTTCAATTCTCACATCACGAATATCGGCAAGAACCTCTGTGCGTGAAATGCACTCGTCAATAATTTTGTTCACCGACTCTTTTTTGAACTTCAATTCAACAGTTCCCGAATCAAGCATTGAGAGCGTGAGCAGACTTTTTACAAGGAAATTTATCGAATGGGCATTATGCGCTATATCCATAACAAAATCCCGTCTGATTTCAACGGGCATATCATCGTCATCAAGGATATTTTCGGTTGTAATCAAAATTGATGTCAGCGGTGTTTTAAGCTGATGTGAAATGTCGGCAAGCGAATTTTTGAGGATTTCTTTCTCTCGCATTGAATTGTCGGCATACTCACGAAGCATTACCGTTGTTTTTTGAATCTCCTGCTTTAACAGTGACATATCGTCGTCGGTTGAGCCGTCAAGGTCGAGGTTGTACTCTCGGTTGTTTATTTTTTCAAGACATTTTACAATTTCAAGTCGCTGTCGCTTCTGCATTTTACAGTATCTTATGAACACAACGCAGAGCAAAATTCCGAACACACAAACACCTGCGGTTGCAATCACAATTGTAATTGTTGCATAACTTCCGCTCTGAATGTCAACCCAGCCGCTGTCGGATTTTATTCCGTACTTGGCAAAGTCGTCCTTTATATCCTCTGTATCGCTGTTTAAAATTTGTGCAAGCTCTTTTTCGGAAATTTCGGGATATTGTTCCCTAACCTTTTCAGCAACGGCAATTATCTTTTTGTCGTTGCTTTCACGAACAGCGTTAAAGCCTGCACCCACTCCCACCGCAGCAGCAATGCAGAAAAGTGCCGTTAAGACAAGCATTACAGTAACAAATTTTGATGTGCTTTTCATTATACCTCCAGCCTGTAACCAAGACCCTTTACGGTTTTAATCATATTTGTATCAAGTTTTTTGCGAAGTCTTTTTATGTACACGGTCAGCGTGTTGTCCTCAACATAATTCCCCGACAAATCCCATATGCGTTCAAGAATTTGTTCACGGGTCAGCACCTTGCCGCTGTTTTTGGCAAGCATTGCAAACAGGCGGTATTCAAGCGCCGTAAGCACAATCGGATTGCCGTTTTTGCAAACCTGTTTTTTGTCAAAATCAATGCTGATGTCGCCAAAATTCATAGCCATAGTTTTGTCGAGCTTTTTGGTGATTCGTTTAATTCTTGCGAGTAGCTCACGGCTTGAGAACGGTTTTGTTATGTAGTCCTCCGCTCCGAGGTCAAAGCCTTTTACAATGCTGTCCTCATCGTCAAGTGCGGTGAGAAAAATCACGGGAGTTTCGCACACTCTTTTTATCTCGTCACAAAGTTCAAAACCGTTGCCGTCGGGAAGCGACACATCAACAATAAAAAGGTCAAAGTCACCGCCGAGAGAGTTAAGGGTTGATTCGGCATTTTCACACAACGCAACCTCAAAGCCGTTTTGTTCAAGAGTGTAAACAAGTCCTTTTGAAATTGCACGGTTGTCCTCAATAAGAAGAATTTTCACAACAAGTCCTCCAAAATGAAATTCGGGCGGATTAAATCAATAATCCGCCCGTCAGCAATGAAAACATACAAAATATTGTGGTATCTGTTGTTACAACTACATTATAACAGAGTGTAAAACTATTGTCAACAAATTTCAACAAAATAGAGTCTGTTGGCTGAATATGATGCTCAGATATTGTCATTTCTGATTGTTTCAATAATATTTTGCTTATTAACCTTTGAGATTGAGTATTTCATAATCAGCCATACTGCGACAAACACAACCGCAATGCTAATCAAAATCGCTTTCCACGGGAATACAAAGCTCATTGGAACACTTCCGATTGAAAATGCGGAGAAGATTGCAAATACACCGAGAACGCCGAGAGGGATACCGATAAGCAAAGATTTTATGCCGTACATAAGGCTTTCAAGGCGAATCATACGGTTAAATTCTTTCTTTGTCATACCGATAGATTTAAGCGATGCAAATTCCTTGCTCCTCAACTGCATATTGGTTGAGATTGTGTTGAAAATGTTTGTAAGTCCGATGAGCGAAATAGCGCCGATAAATCCGTAGATAAATATTCCGACAATCAGCATAACGGCATTAAACTGTCTTACGTTTTCTTCATAGTCAACAATGTAAATGCTGTCGTCTGCACCTTCCATAGACTCAATGCGGTTTGTAAGCGAAGTGTGATCTGATGTATTGGCATAGAGAGTAACGGAACATCCGTCTTTGCCGACCTGAGATGAAATTACACCCTGTTCACCGATTATCAAGCCCTGACCGAAAATTGTTCCTTCGCCGATTACAGAATCAGCCGACTTTGGAATTTCATCAAACACTGATGAAACCTTTAATTTGCCTGCTATCAGCTCATTTCCGTTATCATCATTTCCGTAAACGATAAACTTTGTCGGGGCGTCTTTGCCGTACAGCGGTACAGGCTCATCATAACTCCGGCTGTCCTCGTCGTAATCGGGCGTCACCTTTGAATACGCAAGTACACCGCCCTTAACCTTGTTGTAATCAAGTTTTAATTCCCTGCAAATCTGAACAAAGGTATCGTGTTCAAACTCAAGAAATTCCACGCTGAATGACTTTGTACCGTCAGCATTGTCATAAAGGAAATTTTCTCCGCATTCGTTAACAGGCACATCCGCAGAAACACAACCGTACTGCATACCGAATGTCAGATAATTTTCAATTTCAGGCATTTTTTCAATTGTCTGAGCCTGCTTTGTATCAATTCCGGAAACCATATAGCTGTAGTCTGTTTTGCCGTAGTAATGCTCTGTATATGTCATTCCATAGTCCATAAATGCCGAAACTGCAATGAACATTGCAACGCTTACAACGATTGAAATAACCGTTGTGCGATACTTTTTCCTACTGCGTTTAAGGCTCTTTGAGGCGATTTCACCGCCCACACCAAAGAGTTTTTTGGTAAGCTTAGATGTGCGGTACGGCTTGTTATTCTTTACCTTGATATCCTTGTTGCCTCTGATTGCAACAAGGGGCGGAATTCTTGACGCACGCAGTGCAATGAAGAATGATGAACAGAATATAGTAACAGCCGAAAGAACAATTGCGCAGATAATCGGAATTGTCGGAGTTACAAAGACAAATTTTGCTCCGTTTAGCATATCACCGAGAACGCTGTTGAGTATTGTAATAAGAATTGCGTTTACACCGAGTCCGAGAAGTATGCCGAGAGGAATACCGATTAAGCCGAGAATGAATCCCTCAAAAAGCACATTTCTGCGGATTTGCCTTTTGGTTGCACCTACAGAGGCAAGCATACCGTACATACTCGTTTTCTCTGTAATTGAAATTGCAAAGCTGTTGCGAATTACAAACACGCTTGCAAGCATTACTATAATAATGATAATAACAGCAAGGCTGAAAATCACAGTATTTGTTGCGTCATTTGAACCGTAGCCTTTCATACTGAGGAGTATGGAATTGAATTCGTATGCATTTATTCCAGAGGTCTGCTGATCTTCGGGTGAAATTTCATCGCTGATTACATTACTCATATCATCAGCTTTAAAGCCTAAAATATCCGCTGTATTCTGAAAATAATTGCTTTCGCTCTGAGGAGTATAGGCGATATACAGCTTATTCATATGCTTTGTTCTGATTGCCTCGACAGGTGCTTTTTCATCAGACACGGTATATATCATAGAAAGATTTGACGGATCATAGAGTTCGCTCGTTTTCGGTCTTTCAATAATACCCGTTACGGTATAGGTTCTTTTTACCGTGTCAATAATGCTGCACTTATTAAAATCTTTTTGCAACAAATTATGAATGCCTTCCTCATCAAGGACATTGCTGTCCTTGTCAGTAAGCACACCGACATCAAGTGTGATTTTGTCGCCGATTTTCACATCTTTTCCGTTCTGTGTTTTAAACGCTTTTGTAACAACAGCCTCACCCGAATTTGTGGGGAACTTGCCCTTTATAAGGTCTATCTTAAAACAGTTGCCATAGGTATTTTCGCTCATGGCAAGAACGCTGTAATCGCAGATTTCGCCGTCAGCATTTTTTGTCCTGGCATATCCGAGCCTTTCCTTATAAAAGGCATTTTCAACATTACGGTTCTGTCGGATTTCATCAATTTTTGCGGTGTCGATAATATCAAGCGAAACATCATAATCGCCCGACCAGGTTTTTTGAGCGTCAATCATAGTCTGCCGGCCGCTGAGTGCCATTCCCGAAACAACCGTAATAAGTGCCGCCGAGAGCATAATTCCCACGATTGTAACAATTGTACGCACCTTGTTAAGTCGCAGATTTTTAAGTGTAAGCTTGTTGAGAAGTTTCATAATCAACCCTCCTCAACGATTTTACCGTCACTTATTGTGATAATTCTGTCAGCCTGTTTTGCAATGTCAAGGTTGTGCGTAATCATTATAACAGTCTGTCCGTAACTCTGATTGCACATTTTGAGCATACTCATAACCTCTTCGCTTGACTTTGAATCAAGGTTGCCTGTCGGTTCATCGGCAAGCACAAGAGACGGATTGTTAATGAGCGCTCTGGCAATAGATGTTCTTTGTTGCTGACCGCCCGAAAGCTGGTTTGGAAGGTGTTTTCTTCTTGCACGCAGTCCGAACGAATCAAGAATCATCTCAAGTCGTTCTCTGTCAACACCTCTGCCGTCAAGGTCACAGGGGAGCGTGATGTTTTCTTCAACAGTCAGAATTGGGATAAGATTGTAGAACTGATAGACAATGCCCACCTGTCTGCGGCGGAATACGGCAAGCTTGTCGTCATTCATTTTGCTTATATCGTTGCCGTCAACAAAAATTTTTCCGCTTGTGGGACGGTCAACACCGCCGATGAGATGAAGAAGAGTTGACTTGCCGCTGCCGCTTGCACCGACAATGGCAACAAATTCGCCCTTTTCAACCGAGAACGAAACATCGTCAACCGCATGGACAAGGTTTTCACCGCTTCCGTAGGTTTTTGTAAGATTTTCAACTTTCAGAATTTCCATAAAATATACCTCCAAATTCATTTTACACCCATATTATAGTGACGCAAAATGACTGTAAAGTGAATCCTGCAAACAAATTTTTCCGTAGGGCAGCCCACTTAAATACAAACAAAACATTTTTTATTGTGTTTACCATAAAGAAATAACCGCCCTGTACTGCGAATACAAGGCGGTTACCAAAAATAATCTGTCTTAAAAGCGGAACAGCTAAAGCCGTTTCCTTATCTATATATTAACATCATCATACTATCTTCACGAATTGGGAACGGCGGCACGCCGTGCGGCAAAGCAAGCCCATCCGTTGTCAAGATGTTCTTCGATGATGTCAAAATACTGACTTACGGATGCCTTGACTTCCTCGGCACGAGTGTCGATGATACCGCTCATAATGTAAACGGCATCGTCCTTCATAAAGTTCTTAATGCCCTTTGAGAGAAACATAATCGCATCGGCAACAATATTGGCAAGAACAATGTCATACTTGCCCTCAACCTTGTCGGTAAAGCTGCCGCAGATAGCTGTAAAGCGGTCAGCAACGCCGTTAATTTCTGCGTTTTCAGCCGCAGTTCTCACAGCAGTTTCGTCAATGTCAACACCGACGGCACAGTCTGCACCCAAAAGCAGGGTTGCAATACCGAGAATACCGCTGCCGCAACCCACATCAAGAACAGAATCGCCCTCTTTAAGGTACTTTTCGCACATTTCAAGGCAAAGCCTTGTGGTTTCGTGACCGCCCGTGCCGAACGCAAGGCCCGGATCAATGTTGAGAACTTTGCGGTTGCCGGCATCGTAATCATCTCGCCAGCTCGGACGGATAAGAAGTTTTTCGCCGACTTCAATCGGGTTGAAATATTTCTTCCAGTTGTTTCTCCAATCCTCTTCAAGGCAGTCAAGAAGTTCAATTGAATGCTTTATACCCTCCGCATTGTAGCGTTCCGAAAGGAATGCAACCGCCTCTGACGGCGAAACATCGGGTTCAAGATAAATGTGAACAAAAGCCTTGTTTCTGTCCTTTGCAAGCAAATCCTCGTCAATAAGGTCAATATGGGCAATGTCCTCAACCTCTTGCTCAAGGTTTGTGTAATCTTCAATATAGATGCCGTAGGGAACTACGACATTTGCAATATCACTTGCTCTGTCAATATCCTTTGCATCAACGGATATTTTTATTTCTGTCCAGGATTCCATTTTAACCTCTGATTCACGGGCATTTTATGCCGATATTTTTGTTTGTAATGCAGTGGCGGATATTATCCGCCGACTTTGATGATATTATTTGTTTAAATCGAATTTTTGGGTTTTAACAAAACTGTCTGTTCATTTTGAACGCATAGCGTTCAATCGTGTGCAATGCACACGGCAGGCGAACACGGTTCTCCCCTACAGATTTGCGACATTTATATAATTTGGTTTCACATAAATATTGTGCCGTTACTTGCGGGCGTCCAATGAACGCCCCTACAGGATTGTGAAAATAATAACAATACTGCTTATCTTCACGAATTTGGAGCGGCGGCACGCCGTATAAAAAATTTGTGGGGACAAATGCCCCACAAATCTTATTTATTCTGTGTTACTCGTTGAACATCTTCTTGATTTTATCAAAGAAGTTTCTGCGTTTTGCGTAGTTCTTGTCGCCTGTTGCGCCGTCAAGCTGTTTGATAAGCTCTTTCTGCTTGCCGTTAAGATTCTTCGGAACTTCAACGGTAACTCTTACATACTGGTCGCCTCTGCCTCTGCCGCCGAGTCGCTGAATACCCTTGCCCTTGAGTCTGAAAACATCACCCGGCTGTGTACCCTCACGAACCGTGTAGGAAACCTTGCCGTCAAGAGTAGGAACGACAACATCTGCGCCGAGAGCAGCCTGTGTAAAGGTTATCGGAACTTCGCACCACACATCGTCACCTCTGCGTTCAAAAACAGGGTGCGGACGAACATTTACATAAACATGAAGGTCGCCTGCAGGACCGCCGTTTGTGCCTGAGTTACCTCTGCCGCTTACATTAAGAATCTGCTGATCCTTGATACCTGCCGGAATCGTTACATCAACGGTCTTGTTCTTGCGCTGTTTGCCCGAACCGCCGCACTTTTTACAGGGATTGTCAACAATCTTACCTCTGCCGTGACAGGCATCACAGGTACGCTGAGTCTGGACAACACCGAAAGGTGTTCTCTGGTTGATTGTTACCCTGCCCGAACCGCCGCATGACGAACAGGTCTTGGGGCTTGTACCGGGCTGAGCGCCTGTTCCGTGACAGGCATCACAGGTTGTTACACATGAATAGTTGATTGTCTGCTTGCAACCCTTTGCCGCCTCTTCAAATGAAATATAAACCGTAGTTTCAATATCACTGCCACGCATAGGAGCGTTTGCATTGTTGGAGCGTCTGCCGCCGAATCCGCCGAAAAAGCTTGAGAAGATGTCGTCAATATCAATACCCTGACCGAACGGACTTCCTGCTCCGCCTGCACCTGCACCGTAGTTGGAATCAACGCCTGCGTGACCGAACTGGTCGTAACGAGCCTTTTTATCGGAATCGGAAAGAACCTCATAAGCCTCGTTTACTTCCTTGAATTTTTCCTCACATTCTTTATCGCCGGGATGCAAATCCGGGTGATATTTTTTGGCACAGGCTCTGTATGCCTTTTTTATTTCATCGTCGCTTGCGCCCTTTTGAACGCCAAGCACCTCGTAGTAGTCTCTTTTGTCTGCCATATTACTCTCACCTTTGTCAAAATACCGAAATCACGCAATATTGCAAGCCGGTTATCGTCTTATACAGCCAAAAGGAGCCGCCATATAACAGCTCCTTTGACTATATGTTATTCTAACATAAATTACTTGTTATCGTCAACATCGGTGAAATCAGCGTCATATACATTAGGATCTCCGCCGTTGTTGCCTGTAGGATTACCGCCGTTTGGCTGAGCACCGTTCATATCGGGAGCACCGCCCTGCGGAGCAGCCTGCTGATAAAGCTTAGCGGCAGCATCGTTAAGAGTCTTCTGGAGGTCTTCCTTAGCTGTGCCGATGAGTGCGGCATCGTCCTTTGAGATAGCCTCTTTAAGAGCTGCAACCTTTGTGTTGATTGCGTTCTTGTCAGCCTCGGGAATCTTGTCACCGCTTTCGCTGACGAGCTTTTCTGCCTGATAAACAATGTTTTCAGCTTCGTTCTTAGCGTCAACTGCCTCACGGCGCTTTTTGTCTTCTGCGGCAAACTGTTCAGCTTCCTTAACAGCCTTGTCGATATCTTCCTTGCTCATTGAAGTTGAGTTACTGATTGTAATCTTCTGCTCTTTGCCTGTACCGAGGTCTTTGGCAGATACATTAACGATACCGTTGGCATCAATATCAAATGTTACTTCAATCTGCGGAATACCACGCATTGCAGGAGCAATGCCTGTGAGAGCGAAAAGACCGAGCTGCTTGTTATCACGGGCAAACTCACGCTCACCCTGAAGAACATTGATTTCAACCTGTGTCTGATTATCAGCGGCAGTTGAGAAAATCTGGCTCTTCTTTGTTGGGATTGTTGTATTTCTGTCAATAATCTTTGTCATAACACCGCCCATTGTTTCAACACCGAGTGAAAGCGGAGTTACATCGAGGAGGAGAAGTCCTTCAACTTCACCGCCGAGTACTCCTGCCTGAATAGCTGCACCGATAGCAACACATTCATCAGGGTTGATGCCCTTGAACGGCTCTTTGCCGATAAGCTTCTTAACAGCGTCCTGAACAGCAGGGATTCTGGAAGAACCGCCGACCATAAGAACCTTGTCAATCTGACTGATCTGAAGACCTGAATCCTGAAGAGCCGATCTTACAGGACCCATTGTAGCTTCTACGAGGTCTGATGTGAGTTCGTCAAACTTTGCTCTTGTAAGAGTAAGGTCAAGGTGCTTAGGACCTGTCTGGTCTGCTGTGATAAACGGGAGGTTGATGTTAGAAGTTGTAACACCTGAAAGTTCAATCTTTGACTTCTCGGCAGCCTCTTTTAATCTCTGCATTGCAACCTTATCCTGTGAAAGGTCAATGCCTGTTTCTGTCTTGAATGATGC
>ULOD01021687.1_pt1 | contig 13942 bp, 12 predicted proteins | sample 1952351 | NCBI WGS metagenome assembly ULOD01 (sample SAMEA4835596, study PRJEB28245) | human gut metagenome | biome: gut microbiome; material: fecal sample | place: Denmark | collected 2008 | reverse complement strand
CATAAGGCGAATCGCTCTTGCCTGCATTACGCCCTTGAAATAAAGGATATATACTTCAATGCGAGGTGCAGTCTGGTTTATGCGCCATGAACGTCTTGACGACTGGCGGAATGTGAAAAGGTTATACCCGATGTTGTAATAGATGAGTGTAGTAAAGGCATTGAGGTCAAGTCCCGTCTCGACGAGGGATGGATTTGTAATTAGTACGTCAATACCTGCATCAACCTTTTTAGCCACCCATTCTTCACGCTTTTCGGGTGATACCTTTTGTTCAAGAAGTGCCACTTTATAACCTTGCTCTTCCAAAAGTTTTTTCAGCTTATCCTGTGTATCGATCTTTACCCAGCTTGTATAGATAAGTACCCTTTCACGGTTTGCTACCTTACGCTTTACAATATCCAGAGTAGCTACATCCTTTTCGTTTTGCTCATCAAAGTTTGAGAGCGACTTCGGAATAACTACCGCTTCTTCGCTTTTCGGATAATATATAGGCTCGGCATCATACGGCTGGTCGGGATAGGTTGTGAGAAGACTCAAAAAGCTTGACATAAGCTTTCTTGATGTACCGTCACGGCGATTCATACAACTGCGGTAGGCATTTTCGATTCTCTTGTATTCCTCTTCGACCTCAGGAGAGAGATTGAGTTCGATTGGTATTTCCTCATAGTCCGGCAGGTGCTTTCCCATATCGTTAAGAGAAAGGAACACCGCACAGTCGATAAGAAAACGGGAATATACAAGAGGTGAAACGCCGGGCTTTTGCCGTTCCTGAAGCTTCTTTCTGTTGCTTTTTCGATTGGCGTTGTACTCCACTTCAGTAAGCTCGTAAGTCGCTTCGGTAACACCGTATTCGCTGTTGAATGCACCGGGGTTGTTGTACTCCTTATTGTCAATCTTCATCAGATGCGGTACGATACGGTAAAGAAGATAGAACAGACCGCTTGAATAGCCGTTGATAAGCGTTGCGGTCATACCGATGACCTTCTGACTGCAGCCAACAAGCGTCTCCATTGCATCTCCCTGGCCGCTATCCCCCTTGAACTGGTGGAGCTCATCTAAAACGCATCCATCAATCTTCTTAAAGCGCTCGGCAATGTAGTCACTCATGGAATACCTGCTGTACGCACCTCTGGCAATAAACACCCTCTCCGGATTTGAGATTATCTCTTCAAGTTTAAGAAGAACTTTCTGGTCCTTTGTCTTTTCGAGATGCCTGTATGCAAAATGCCTGTACACAAATCCATAACCACCGATCTTTACCCAATCGTTGTGGCGGATATTATGGTCATCGGGATTGAGCACTCCCCACAACACTTCCCCGCACTCCTCACATTTGTGATTCTGAGTGGTTTCCTTCTTGAAGTAGAACTGATCGGCATGTACCTTGTAATGGGTACCGTCATCATTTATCTCCATCATAATAGGCTTGCCGCAATATGGGCAGATATAGGCTTTCTTTATCCTCGAATATACAGCAATAGGCTTACGCATATATCCGTCTCTTGCACGTTCCTTTGAAAGAACAATGTACATCGTTTCCTTACCGTTTTGGTATTCTTCATACGCACGGTCGATGTCAGAGAGCGAATATACCACCTGAGCTTTGGTATTCGGGAGGGTCTCCTCGATCTCACGCACCCACTTCTTTGTGACATGAGAAGGACAAAGAATAACGTTAAAGCACTTCTTACCGTTCTGATGTGCTGCAAGAGCCACAGAACCTATTTTCGTTTTACCGCTGCCGCACTCTGCAACGACAAGACCTACCTTGGAACGGTCAAGTCTGCGTTTGAGTGCCTCCGCAACGGCAAGCTGGGCGGGATATAGAGAATATCCCACATTCTTTTTCAGGTTTACGTTAATCTCATTTAACCGCTCACAGATATGCTCTGTTGCAGGATCAAAAAGCGGATTAAAAAATTCCCTTATTCTATTCGCTATGGTGATGCCGTACTTGTTTAAGTACTGCGAAACAGTAAAGATATTATCAAAACCGCTGTTTGGCACTGCACCCGGAATAGAAATCCTACCTGTTTTGAGACCGCTATTCACGATTTCTTCGATCTCTTTTTCATCATTACGCACTTCAAGCATATATGCATCAAAGTGTACGCTTGCCGAGAGTACCTCAAGCTGAACTAAAATCTTCTGCTTGAAGCATTCCTCAAGGATGTAGTCTTTGAACTCTGGAATAAGAGGAATGGATGTCTTCTTATCCAACTCGGCATAGAGAGAATCCGTATCACCTTCATCGCAGAAGATATACATCTTTCTCTTTGCCTCTGGATTTTCAACCTCCATCTGTTCATCTTCTTCCATTTCGCCGCTTTCATCGTCGAGTGCAAGCATCGTCCCCTCGGCGTAAATACCGTTGTGGGTAACACTTCGCTTGTACGCATTGTGCTGAGCACGCAAAATGATGCTGTGGGTTTCAATGACAGCTTCAACGCCTGCGCCTTTACGCAGCACATCTGCCATTGCTTTCACCTGTTCGGGGTATCCGCCAAAACGCATAGCGACAAGATTTCGCTCCGAGCCGCTTGCCTTGTGATACACGAATGTATCCGCATAGCAGCATAGCCTTAGTCCTTGGTCTGCATCGCTATATGTTATCTGGGATAGTTCGCTCATTTCCCTCAAGACATGAGATACCTCCTCTTTTGTTTGGTTTCCATTGCTAGTCTTACCTCCTTAAAAAAGTTTTGTTTCCGATACTTTCTTTAGCCCCTCATAAGAGTCTCCTTTCCTTACTGCAGAAAACAAAAAGCACGCATAAAAGTCCTGTGACTTTACATACGTGTTTTCATGATCCGAGTAATTATTCTGTTGTCTGTAAAAATGAAAAAAGCAGGTCAAGGCATAGCTATCCCATAGGATAGAAACATCTTAACCTGCTTAACTGCTTACCATTTTATCTGCTTACCATTTTTACAATGTTATTATATCACGGTAAAAATGTCGCTTACAATGGCAGGAGTAAAAAAAGAATGTGCTTTTTTGAAAGATTTTTATCTATGCGCCATTTTACGAAGAATCCTTCCGTATACAAGTTTCTTCTCGGTATTATATTTGTTTACAACAATCTCAACACTGTCGCCGACTTTGAAATCACCGTCATACTGTGTGGGATAATACGAGCAAAGCACATCGGTGACACCATCGTAGAGTCTGCAGAAAATTCCACCTTTGTATTTGCCGACGATTTTGGCAATTCTCGTACACCCTATAGGATGGCGGGTTTCGATGCCGTCAAACGGATGCGGCGTTGTTTCCTTAATAGAAAGCTTAAGTATACGTTCATCTTTGTTATATTCCTTTATCATCGCCTTTTTGATCTCGCCGGGATGCAGAGTCTCACGAAGGTCGGGAACGGCGCCATAGCTGATATCTCGCTGCGGAAGAACAACGTCAAAGCCGTTATATGTAACGGTGCAAACGCCTCTGCCGACAGAGATGACCTTTACATCTACGATGCGTCCCGGTGTATATCTGCGTCTTGCATTTGCTCTGCGGATCTTTTCAAGCGCAAGTTTTCTTGAAGCGATAGCAAAGCCTTCCTCTCGATCAATATGTGTAATAACATAATCCACATTAGCACCGCACATCGAGTGAAGAATATGATAGCCCGAATCCTGCTTATCCGCAAACACTTCTGTTTCTGGAATGATGATCTTTACACGGTACTTAATCACAATAAGGCATCTGACTCTGGTAAGTACCGCTTTCTTTTTGCCTTCGGGTATAATTTCAAATTCGTGAAGATCCACGCCGGCAACGTCGCCCGAAATAATGGAACGACCGCTGTAGGACGCATAGATAGCCTGCCATTCTTCACGTTCTTCCTCTGTCAAGTTCTTATCCAGTTCGGTAAGATTCAAATCCTTGAATTCCATAAAAATCCCCTTTGTTTTGATTTTGTTTCGGCTGTAGTTACACCTCCTCGTAAAAAGAGCAGCGACCGCCGAAAATGCCGCTACTCTTTTTTATAAAACACAACTCCGTCTTTTGTAATCAAGGCAAATCTGAAGTTGCAGGATACCCTAACACGCTGCATCTGCTCCTTCACCTCAAGCAAAAATATGACTACCTCGCATTTTTCGTTGTCGAACTTATCGTTTACATACTCGGAAACCGTTCGCTCTGTTCCCTGCTGTACCGGGATGACAAATATCTCTTTGTCGTGCTTCAAAGTACTTATCATAAACCGAAGTGCAATAGGAGCACGGCTTTTTCTATGCCATATAACCTGCGGGTAAAACGAGAGCATAACGTCAAAGGCTCGGATCATATCATAGTCGGGCTCTTCGCCTTTGCGAAGTAAAATATAATCGGTGCCATATGTAACTATCTCATAATCACCGTATTGGCACATCTGAGAAACATATCCGAATACGCTCGGAATAGCGGTCTTAAACTCATGATTTACTGCAACTAAAAGCTGTCTGCAAAGTAAGGAGCCGTATTCCTCAATCAAGGTATCAATGTATTTCTGGTAAGCATTCAAATACACTTTTTCTCACTCCTTCTTTACTTTGCGTATAGAATTCAGATACGGGTCTATATGCAGCAGAGTGTAGTCCTCGGTAATACAGTTGAAAACAATGCTCATAACATACGCCGTCATGTTCTTGACCTCTCGGTCATTCTGATGCAGCTTATGCATTGCCGACTGCAAGGTTGATGCGTCTATCTCATACATTCGGCTTCGGACTTTGTCACGCGGAAGTACCGCATTGCCTATTCGTAAGTTGTCCGAATAATACAGCCGTTCAAGTGCGTCGTACAGGATCTTTCGCTCTTCCTCCTCGAAGGTATCAAGCTGACAGTTCTCCAGTATATCCTCAAGACTGTACATATCGTCTGCCTGTCTGTCACGTAGTCGCTTATCGAAATATGACGTATAAGCAAATGACTTAGGGTTAGGGAAGACAGACTGACTTATATAAATATTATTCTTATCTTTCTTTTTCCCTTCTTTCTTTTTCGGGTGCCGATTTGACAGGTCTAGAAGTGCAGTTTCGGCAGGTCTTAATGTACCATTTTGGCAGGTCTTAAATTCCGGCTCCTCTGCACCTTGCTCTGATACGCCGTTATCTGCCATGCTGTTTTCCTCATTTTCGAGATCTTCAAGCGCCAAAGTAAGACATGCCGATTCGGCAGTTCTTAAATTATCTCTCTGCACCTGCTCTTTTGCCTCTTCCACAGATACATCAGGTCTTGCGATATAGATTCTGTTAGGCTTACCTCTGCCGCAGCGCTCCTCTTTTATGAGCCCTATGTTTACAAGTTCCTTAAATGCGGCAATAGCTTTCTTGTATGAAATACAAAGATAATAAGCTACTTCCTCGCGGGAATAGTTCAGATATACCTCACCCTTTTCGTTTATCCATCCGTTCATCTTGGAAAGATTAAATCTTCCGAGTAACAACGAATAAACGTTTTTTGCCTCTATAGAAAGTGGTCGATATTTCTTAGTTTCGAATAATACTTTGGGTATTTCAATATGCTCTCCCCTTACAATATCCGAAATTGTGTATATGTACATTTTTATTTCCTCCTTAATAAAGCAAAAAGCAGATTACGTTTTTACAATCTGCTTTAGTTAGTTATTTGATTTATCCGCTATAATATCATCAGCGCCGGTTTTAGTGAACGTGCTTTTTTCATAAACCGTGGCGCTGCCGAGAATGTCTTTAACAACTCCTGCCAGCTTTTCCGGTCCCTCGTTTTCAGGTTTGGGTTCTTCACTTTTCGCAGTAGCCGGTGGCGTGTAAGTCGCATAAGCTTCCTCTGCTTCTTTTTCAAGCTTCTCATCGAGATCTCGCCACTTGGGGACATAATCCGCTACACGAGTGAATTTGAGATCCTTATACGAAGAAAGCTCATCGGGAATTATCTTGAGTCCTTTCAGCGGCTTTTGTCCTCGGATAAGCACAAGGCATTGCTTATTGTCCATCTGCAGAATTTCTTCGGGGTACATAAGCGGTCTTGTGTTATTGGACTTTGTTTGTCTGTAACCCGTAACCTCTCTGGTAATCGGTGAGAACAACGGTGTCTGCGGTGCCATACTGTTTGTAAGCTGCACTGTTACATTACCGCATCGTTTGGATATGTACTCCGAGGTCATCATATCGTTACAACCGAGAACAAGCTGCGTGTCGCAGTTGCCAACGATCTCTTCCCATTCCTTTATGGGATAACGGTCGGAAAGTTGTGCTATAGACTGAACGACTATCTGGCAGTTAATGCCGTAACCTCGAACGACAGAAATTGTCTTTTTGAAGTCTAGAAGCTTACCGACATTGCAGAACTCGTCAAGCAAGAAATTTACTTCTACGGGAAGTCTGCCGCGCTCGTCACCGTGCTTTCTCGCATAGTCCGAAAGCTTCTTGAAAAGCATTGAGAAGAACAATGAAGATAGAAATTCATAAGCAGTATCCTGCGCCGAAATAATACAGAAGTATGCACAAGGCTGTTTGCCGGGTAGTTCAAGGTCTATGTCGTGGTACTTCGTAATTTTATCTACAAGCTTATTCTGGAACACATTCATTCTTGAACCAAGACCGATGAATACGTTGCCCCAGAGGTTACTTGCAGCTTGCTTAAAGATACCATATGGACCTCTTGCAGGATGGTCAAGCGGAAGCTTCTGAAACTTTGAGTCAAGGCTCTTTGCACTCTCACTTGAAAGGATCTTGTATATTGTTCCGAGTGAGCGCTCATGCAGAGGAAGCAATTCATTGGTTATGGGATCTCGCATACTCTGTACATAAAGGATAAGAGCAATGAGGAGGTTCTGTTCCGCTTTGTCCCAGAAGTCTGCTTTCTCTCCATCCTCGGAAGTATTACGAATAATGATCTCCGCTACCGACTGTACCATGTCTACATCGCCTTCGGTCTCGCCGATACAATTCCAACCGTCGGAATTTTCCATATCCAGAAGATTGAACGCACGTACAACATAGCCGTTGCTTCGTAGGTGCTCGGCGTACTGTTCGAACAATTCTGCCTTGGGATCGACTATTATCATGCTTTGTTTTTTCTCGGAAGAAAGAAGCTGCACCATCTTGAGCATGAAAGGCTTTACAAATCCTCGGCTCTTACCCGAACCTGTCGCACCGTAAACTATGATGTGCTTATTGAGTCCCGAATCATCACGCAGACCGAGATAGTCGGCATAACGGTCATCGTCAAGCATACTGTCCTTTACTTTACAAAGTATAGGGCAAGGAAGACTATCGGCATTACCGGATACAAGTATCTTTTCTCGTTCCTTTTTCGTCATCCAACCGGAAGTACCGTGTGTACCCTCACTTGAAACGAAAAAATTTCTTTCGTCCTTAGTAATCTTTACGCCTGTAATAAGGTGTAGCCACTTACCGGATATAAGGGCATACATGATGAAGAGAAAGAATATAACTCCAAGACCCTGCGGAGTAAAGGCTGCCTCAATGCATTTTATAGGGTTCAGCGTAAACGTAGGATCACTTGCTCCGCTTGTGAAGTTGCCGAATGCCGCTATAAAAGAATGTATCACTATACCGTATAAATAAATGATTACAAAGGCTCCGACAATATACAGTATCGGGTGCTCGAAAAACTTAGCTAAGACTTTTTCAAGTCTCGGAAACTTCGATAACAGATTTTTTAACTTTTCTTTCGGTCGCATCTACATATCTTCCCTCCTTTGTTACATACGGTTCAGACATCTTCGCTTCGGTATTGATCTCAGGGAATACATCTTTCATGCTTTTCATATTTATACTGACCGCTGCGCAGTTTTCAAGGTTATACCGTTTAAACATTTTGAGAATGACTTCTTTTTGAAATGAGAAACAACATATCTGTGGTACAAGAGTACTGTCATGCTTCTTGATTTGGTAAATAGCACGAATGATACGCTTGATATTCATATCTATGCCGATGATATACGGTACTCCGTTTATCGTACCGTCACATTCATTCATGTCATCTCTTGTTTTGGGTATGCATCCAATCGCTGCTGCAAGTCTTTGTCTGTAACTGCGAATTTTCAGTACGCTCATCTGCAGCACTCCGCTCTGGGTTTGCGGTACGAGCAAGTATTCACTCCCCAGTTCCTCCAAAGCTCTGTCGAAGCATCTCATTCCATGTGGTAGTTTCTCGCTCTGACGCTCCGGTGATATAACCTCCCACAGTTCCTCCACAGAGTTTCCGAAAAGGATGAGCTGTATCTCTCTTACGCTTCTGAGCTGGTTTATCTCGTTTGTATAGAGCTCACGCTCATATCCCGGAATGATCCATTCCTCTGCATTGCTCAGATAATACGGTACATACACAATATCCTGCATCTTGAGTATCCCTAAAAATCTTGTACCTGCAAGAGCCTTCATATTGTCGTCTGTACGCAACACCATCGAACTTATATACCCTACCTCTTTTCCTGCAAGGGTTCGCACGCTGTCAGCGTATATGTCTATTCCTGCAAGAAACAAGACTACATTCCACATTGAATTCCTGAGTTTCCTATGGTACGAAGGTCTCTTCAAGTCAAGTCTTGCATCTTTTGGATATGTATACCCCATCTCATCTAAGACCTCTCTGCCTGTGTATGTAAGCTTATAGCTTGAATTGTCACTCACCTTTTTTATTAAATTTCTTTCCTGCAATAAACGAAATTCCGCTACTAAAAAGAACGGCGAGTCGTATTTCCTGCAAGTTACCGTTGGTAGATACCTGCAAAAACCGCAGAGCCTTAAAACCTCAAAATCTCTTCTGTCAAAAACCATCAATACTCCTCCCTCCACATTACCCTGCATTCGTTTTATTTTGCTCAATTTCAGTAAGACCGAAAAACCTTATGGAATAAGGGTTTACAGCCTTTCAAGGCAGGAGTATTGACCGTATTTTCGACATCATGAAAAAACACCCCTAAATGTGGGCGAATACTCCTGCCTTAAAGCTCATCACGAGCCAATAAATCCATGAAAATACTACCGTCTTCGGGCGGCATAACATAGATATCGCATCTTGCTTCATCCGAGATTTCAGAGAACAAACCAATGCTCAGAATAAACTGACTGTCATCCTCAATTACTCTTCCTTTGAGCGCGTTGGGTATCATCTTCCACCCCTTATTGTCATTGTCCAGAGCATTGTGGTTTTCGTTGTTGCACTGCTCTACAATAGCAAGAAACGCTTTTTCAAAAAACGGAAGTTCACCGCCATAAGAAGCAATCAGTCTGCTTATAGTATCACCAATATAATTGCTGATGCGATATTTGCAATTCGGTAGCAAGGTGTTCAGCCGAATATGTAGCCAGCCGTCATGCGTAACATCAATCTCGCCGGCAATTTCGGATACAACGGTATTTGTCGTATAGCTGTCGCTGACAACCTGAACCTGCTTATATCCGTCAAGCAAAATTCTGGATTTCAGACAAAGCACCTCAAGCTCACAGAGATAGTCGTCTATGTCTTTTTCAATAACAGACGGCGACTGACTGTTTGAAGATTTGAGTTTCTCCAAAGAGCAAAACAGATTAGCCGCATCCTGCTGTAGCATTGCAACCGTTTCTTTATATCTTTCCATATACTTTTCCATCAGGTAATCCTTTCTGAGAAACAAAAAATCTGTTGACGTTATTATCAACAGATCTTTGTTTGCTATTTGATTTTACTGAAGCGTAATCTTCATTTCTTTTCCGAGAGACTGTGCAACCTTGATAAGAAAATCAAGAGATGGATTGTATGTTCCGCTTTCAAGTCTCGAAATGTTAGACTTTTGAGTTCCTACTCGAAGAGCAAGTTCCTCTTGCGTAATCTTCTGCTTTGCTCTCTCCTCGATAATCTGAGATATAATTTCATATCTCGGTTTCAGCTTTTCATACTCGTCTGCGAACTCATCATCTTTCATAAGAAGTTCTTTAACCTCAGAAAACTTAACGCCTGCTTTACTCATCATCGCACCTTCTTTCATAATCTTCTTTATAGCGTCTGGCACGCTCAATCTCGCCTTTCGGTGTCTTCTCTGTTTTCTTTGTAAATCCGTGAAGCAGAACAAATGTATTATTTCTGAATGTGAAATAAAAAATTCTGCTGATATCGGAAGAAAACTTGATTCTAAGCTCAAATAAGTCCTTATTGCTCTCGCCTTTTATCGGCTTTGTATAAGGCTCGCGAAGCTCCGTGCCGTGCTTTTGAAGAAGCTCTATTTCAGAGAAAGCTTTGGCTCTCATTTTTGGATTTAGTGTAAGCAAATAGTCCATGACCGGAATCTTTCCGTTCCCCTTTTGATAAAACTCAACCTGCCAATCCATATTGCTTCTCCTTAATCAGTATATGCTTCTTGCATTATTATGTTATCATATACGATAACATTTGTCAAGAACTTATTTTTACTTTTTTCCATCAGATTCTTCTCCTTTTCTCAAGATCGCTGCGTTTTGTGGTTATAAAGTCGTACATTATAGGCGAGGCTTTTATCTCAATGCACACCTTGTTTTTGTTGGCACAGAGGAGTGCTTCACCTCTGCCGTTACGGATAATCTGCATTGTCTCTTCGTCCGAAAGAGATAGGTATTTCTGGGCTGTGTAAGCCTCATCCTCTTCCAGATGCAGCAGTATCTTAAAGCTTGAAAGATTGAGAATATCCTTGCCGTATCTTCCGGTATCTGCAGAAAAACTGCTCGACAGATCCTGTGTTGCTTGAATAGCAGCACCGCCAAAACCTCGGATGAGGCGGAATATCTCCTGCACATAGTTTGCAGCCAGCTTATTTGCTCCTGCACCTATAAGAGTCCAAAGCTCATCAAGGAAGATAACCTTTTTCTGAATACGACTTTCTTTCGCCTTGTCCCAAACAAATTCGAGAGCCATAAACATTCCTATGGGCTTTAGTGCGTCTGTCATTTCGGTCATATCCAGAACGATGTACTTATTAGAAAGGTCAACGTTTGTTTCTCTGCCGAAGGAAGCAAGAGAGCCTATTGCAAACTTCTCAATCATAAGAGAAAGTCGCTTTGTTTCCTCTCTTGAAAGCAGTTCGTTGTACAAGTCTTTAAGCGTCGGCATCTTCTTAAAGCTTCCGTCCTCTGCGTACAGAGAGGAGTTATCAAAATCGATACCAAAGTTTGAATAAGTACGGATAACTGCACTGTCAAGCATATTAAGCTCATCCTGTGTGATGTCATTCTTAATCAGCGAGAAGAATATCATAAGACTTTGCAGTTTCTCAGCAAGTATGGAATCGTTTCTAGTGTCCTTCTTGATCTCATAGTCGGTAGAAAGGCTTGTCTTTCGTATCTCCATAATGTTGATGCAGTCCTTTGAGGAAGGTGCGATCTTTACATACTTTCCACCTATAGCCTCACAAGCATCTATATACTCGTGTCCCTTTACAGGAGCGATAATGAACACCTGTGTTCCCTGCATTCTGAAACGGAGTGCCATGGTCTGCAGGAGAAAGGTCTTGCCTGCGCCGGTAGTTCCGTAGATACATCCGTTTGCATTCGCATACTTATCGCTATCGAAAATGTCAAGGATGGCAACCGAGCGGTTGTACTTATTAAGCCCTAAAAAGATGCCGCCTTCATCATATATCTCAAAGGATGAGAATGGGAAAGATGCGGCAAGCGAATCTGTAAGAACGTTTCGTCTTCCCTTGCGCTCAATATCCGGATCTACCGAAAGAATGGGAAGCGAGGACAAGAAGCACTGCCCATGCTTATAGTCTGCTCGCTTACAGACCATGCTCATAGAACTGCATAGCGTCATTACATCGGCTATTCTCTGTTCAAGCTCGTCTACATCATAGGCGGTGATCTCAATTACGGTAGTCATATAGTAAAAGTCCTGACCGCCTCGGTTCATACCTTCCTTTAAGAAGAAACCCGAAGAAATTGCATCGTCAAGCTCTTCAAAGTCCTGTCTTGTGTCGTCTACTTCACGCATACGGCTGCGGTTTAACATAGTCTTTTGCGAGATACGGGAAAGTGTCTTGTCTTTCGGCATACGCTTAAAGGAAAAGCTGATACCGATATTATCTCCGGCTTCTACAAGAGGAGCAAGCCATGCTGCTTCATTGCGGGTACGGTAACCGTAGCCTGCAACGTACAGATAAGAGTGATATATACCGTCAACTACGATATAGTCTCTGCTGCCGTTATCTACGGATGAGGGAGATATTACATCCAAAACCGAAGTCTGCCCTGTCCACTTTTCGGGTATTTCCTCTTTTTGATCCTTGGTAAAATCATTCTTTATGCTGTCTATTACGGATGGCTTCTTGCCTTTCTGAATCCTTTTTTGGCTTTGATGATTTTGTTTCTCACCCTTGGCGCTTTTACCGCCAGACGATCTTTCTTCTGCCGTTTTTTCTTCTTGAGTTTCATATGTATCCTCCTTGAAATTATCTCGATTATACACTATCACGACCTCCTAAAACTGTATGTACCTCGTCAAACATCCCGTATGCGAAGTTGCCGGGGCGAACATATTTTGCACTCTGCTTATTGATAAAGCCATAGAGCAAGTCAATAAGCTGTCCGTTATCATTAATGTCTATAACACCGAGCTCACACTGCGACAAATATCTCTGTGCTTTGTATGCTTCATCCGAAAGTATTCTCTGGATATCCGAAAATCTTAGATTCTGATTAGAAAGCCCTTTATTTGCATATTCAAAGACAATAAAGAAACGCTTTTTAATAGCTACGTTCTCGGAAAGCCCCTGAACAAAATCCATCTCATCATAGATCATGTCCGTTGTCTGCTCATTTTGCTCGTTGCTTGCATAGTGCTTATGACGACTGAGGTAGTCCTCGATATTTGCACGCTCGGTGACAACTCGTATCTGCATATTATCCGGTGCAATCTTAAGATAGGATGCAAAATAGAAGATGATGTTCTCCTGCTCTACCTCACTCTTCAGATAAAAGTTAACAGGCAAAATCTCAAGAAGCTTTATATATCTTCCGTCTTTGAGAAGGATAAGTCCGCCTACAACCGTTTCTATAGGGAGCCACTTCTGCGTGCTGTTCTCGTAATAGTTATCGCCCTGCTCTTTGTTTTTCTTGTTTGAAAACAGGCTCATTTTTAACCTCACCTCTGTATTCTAAAATTTTTCTTCTTTTGAACCACAGCCACCAATTCTTAATGAATATGGAGAGCGGATCGTCATTGATACCGGTAAGTGCAAAGCCGCCGACAGGAATAGCAAATACTGCGGAAAGGATTATCTTCCATGTAAGTCCGAGCGGGACAAACATAAATACGAGATATATAAAAGGCAGAGATACTATCCCTGCCTCAATTACATTTCGTATGCCGAATACTCCCATCAGCTTGCCGCTGTCTTCAAAGTTTGCGGGTATGTAGTATTCGTTCATTTATCCTTTTCCATCCTTTCATCAGCATCCTTGGCAACTGCCATGATACACATTATAAAGACACCGAAAATAGCGCCGCCTACAAAACATATAATTTTTCCTAACATATTCGTTCCTCCGTTATTCTTCTTCCTCTTCTTTTGCTGCAGTAATCGTATTATACATAAGATTTGCCCAGTTTTTTTGTTCTTCATCCATACCGAGGTCATCCATGATCTCTTCTGCAGATTTGTTATAGACTTTATTGTTACTGTCTACGCTGTAGCTTGCAAGAATCATATTCTCTACATCGCTCTTTGTTACGCTTTCAACATCCTGACTTGAAAGTACCGCTTGAATACAGATGAGCATATTGATATCCGGCTCAACGCCATCTTCCTGTTCTTCAAGCACTTCATAGTAATAATCCACTATTTCAGCACCATGCTCGCTTCGGGATATAAGGTCTTCAAATCCCGAAAACGCCCAATTTATAAGTATCTGCGGAAGCGACGCAATTATAAGTATGGGAATAAGCACAATGAGGAGTATCACGCCGATAACAGTGAATACTTTCTTCCACGGAATGACTTCTA
>ULOD01054330.1_pt1 | contig 13976 bp, 10 predicted proteins | sample 1952351 | NCBI WGS metagenome assembly ULOD01 (sample SAMEA4835596, study PRJEB28245) | human gut metagenome | biome: gut microbiome; material: fecal sample | place: Denmark | collected 2008 | reverse complement strand
GCAATTTATGGAGTAAATGCTCCCCTCCGTGAAGTGAAGTTCCACGCAGGCGGTATCTATATTGAACGTACAGCTACGAGCTTTTCCATGGGTATATCCTCCTGAATTTGATGTTATTCTATCCCGCAACTAAACTTCAATATCCTTGATAAAAACAAGAAATCCGAACCCATGACCGATTGGTCTAAGGTTCGGATTATCTTGCTTTGGTGGAGCATCCGCAACCAACTGCGAGTTAGACGAACACCCCACATCATCGTTTTCAAAGGCCTTTTCGATATCGTCCAGCGGGATATTCTCAATGCTGAGCGGACGGTTGCCCGCGTTCAGAATCATCGTGAAATATCCATCGTAGAGATAGATGGCATTGATGAAAATGTTGACCAATGCTCTGCGTTTGTACTCATTATCATTCGGCAGCATACGAAGGTAATCGAGAAAGGAAAGAATGACCGAATATTCCATGCCGCTCTGCTTTTTGATCTCGATGGCGAGCTGCTTTTCCAGTTCCTTTTTCTCTGCCTCTCGCTTGTGGATACGCTCGGTAATCATGTCGACCGACTGTCCTTTTTCCAGTGCAACCCATAGATTTTCAATGGCAGAGTCTGCTTCTTTCAAAGCTGCTTTCAGTTTCTTCACAGACAGCAGATCACCATCTTTTTTGCAAGCAGCATAAACCTGATCGGCAATGTACTTGACCTTTTCTTCGGTAAGCAACTCGGAGCAGGCCTGTACGACACGTTCTTCAATCAGAGCCTTTTGAATAACCTTCTTGTCGCAGACTTTTTTCTTTGCGCCGTTGCAGATGTAGTAGTGATATTTGTTGCCGTGTTTGCCGGTGCCGGTGTAACCTGTCATCATTTCTTTGCAGTGACCACAGAACAGTTTAGTGGTAAGGAGGTATTCCTGCTTACCTCTGGAACGGGCAGGAGCAGCTTTGTTTCGGTCGAGAATATTCTGCACCCGCTCAAACAATCCGTCATCGACAATTTGCGGCATGCCACCCGGCGTTTCCTCGCCTTTGTAGATATACATTCCGATGTAACGTCTGTTTCTCAATAGACGATGCAAGCTATTTTTGTTGAACTCACGCCCCAGAGAAGTTGTGATTTTACGGCTGTTCAGGTCGCGAATAATATCGGCAACTGTTTCACCGGAAGCATAGCGATGGAAGATTTCGCGGACGATCTTTGCCTCGTCCTCATCCACATAAAACCGACGCTCGGAATCCACCTTGTATCCCAGTCCGGGGTTGCTGCCGTTGGACAAACACTTCTGTGCATTGATCTGCATACCGCGATGGATTTTCTGAGAAAGCTCCACAGAATAATACTCCGCCATGCTCTCCAAAACACCTTCAACGAGAATACCAGAGGCATCGTCCGAGATATTTTCTTTTGCAGATAAAACGCGCACACCGTTCTTTTTCAGTTTTGCCTTGTTAATAGCGCTGTCATAGCGGTTACGAGCAAAGCGGTCGAGCTGATAAACAAGAACACCTTCAAAAGTATGGCGGTCGCTGTCGGCAATCATACGTTGAAATTCGGTACGATTGTCTGTTGTACCGCTCTGTGCGCGGTCTATGTATTCGCCAACGATAACATAGTTATTGGCAGCAGCATATTCGTTGCAGACCTTGAGCTGACCTTCAATGGATTGTTCGGTCTGGCTGTGACTTGAGAAACGCGCGTAGATTACAACATTCATCTATCCGCGACCCCCTTTCCGGTTTTTGCTTCGGGTATCAGCCATCGACTTTCCCCGTTACCATTTCAATCAGAGTGGCTTTCAATCTGTCGTGCATGGGCGATTCCGGATCAAAACACATCTCCACAAACTTTGCGAGTTCCGGGTTGTTTTCCACCGGAGGCTTTGCTTGATACAGCTTGCCTTGCGGCTCTTCGCAACGAGCGAAGATGTAGTCCATCGATACATCGAAATAGTCCGCATACTTTCGCAAAAGCTCTACAGTAGGAGTGGCTTGTCCATTCTCATAGCGGTTGATACTTGACTGTGTGGAGCCGATAATCTCTGCAAATTTCGCTTGGGAGATGCCGAGGCCTTCACGCAGAGTGCGCAGTCTGTTACCCAGTTGTTTCATTAAAAACAACCTCCTTTTTGGGTTGATAATAGTATAATCAAAATCCGGGATGTAGTCAACTCGGATTTTGAAACTTTTGTGTGAACATTGGCTATGCGACTATTGTATGAATTACTGCGGCTGCTGATCTTCTTGCTGAGACTTAAGGATTTCGGTTATGTCTATAATAGTTGCAGAACTTGGCTGAATTTCAAGATTTTTTGCAGCAGTGGCAAGAGGCTCTGCGTAAACGTCCACAGAGGAAAGCTGAAGCTTTCGCATTGTTTCGAGGTTATCAAGCTTCTGTCTTAACGCCTGTTGTTCTGCTAAATCAGCTTCCGCAGACAGCTTTCTCAGTTCAACTGCCTTCTTATCATTTTCGTACTTACGATTGATAAATCCTTTGATTACGCCAAGGAGAGAATTGAACTCATAATTTCCAACCTTACCGCCAAATATAGCCATGTAGCATATCGGCAGTAATAAGGGATTTTGTTGGAAGAAATCCGCTATCTGAAGAATTATATCGCCAGGAGAATGCAATGTAGTTTTAACATGAACATTTTCGGGGTGATCCTCAGACAAAAGCTTCGCTGCGCACAAAACAAAATTTGAAAGATCAAGGACATTGATTTCGTCTTTTGTCCGCACACGGAATGTGACCGTTAGCTTGTCCCTAAAGATGTATGTATCAAAACACCCGCTAAGAACAAGATCGGAATATTCATTCAAATCGCTCAAGCTGTGCCAGTTTCGTGCAATGGCGCTTTGAAGGTATGGACTAATAGTATCATCAACACCGAGAACTTTAATGACATTTATTTTTCTGCGCTTGATATACGGGCAATCGAATTTATCCACGTTGGGATTTGCCTTCGCAATTTGCTCATGCATTTCTTTTTCCAACTCTGGTGTAAATTCCGGAGAAAGATCCTCAAAGTATCCCCCAATATACGCGAACGCCACTCGATTGTTATCAACAATGACAGCAATGTCGCCATCCTTCAGTTCATAACAAAAGCGTATGCATTTATTGAGCGCAGTTCCCGGCTTGCTTTCTCCGTATATTTCTTTGATGGAAGCTTTCAGCGTGTTTTCTTGACTGCGAGTCAGCCTATCGCTGATCATAGATTTTGAGATTGAATTCCATCCTATGGCTATGTACTCTTTTCTCAGAAACTCATCAAAGAAAAAGCCGCGCTTAGCTCTAACCATCCAGAAATTCGTATCCTTGCTAATTCTCGGAATGCTAAGAAGCTGATCAAAAGAATCCAATATCTTCGCCCCCTTATGGCCTAAATCAAATAATCAAAATGGAAGATTGCAGTAATATGCATCTTTTATCTTTTGCAATTTCTCAGTGATCTCCACAGGACAATTAAACAGGAATTCCTGCAGCGATGGATAGAGCGAATACTCTCTCGGATTTCCATAGCTTGTCCAATCGCTTTCATATACGAGATTATTCTGCACGAAAAACTCCAAACAACTCCCGTAGCTTTTGGACAGCGAGGAATCGAGTGTGTTCTTATCTTCCCATTGCTTTATACTCTCAACCTGCATATCCGCCATCCATCGTGCTCCAAAACTTTGCATCCGTTCATCCACAATGTAAGCAATGAATAAACCCGTTATCTGGTCCAATGTATCGGCAATCCACAACGCGTTGAATGTATTAACAGCCAATTTTGTATGTCGGTCAACACAAGATTGTAGTTCTGGGAGTATTACTGCCGAATGTGTGGAATAATCTCGAAATGTCTCAAGACCAAACTCCAAGGTGTCATTCACAACGGCACCTCCGTCAAATGAGGATAGCAAATCAAAGGCATTATCCACATTCACATCATAGATCTCACTTTTGTGCAGCCAATCGCGAATGGTATCTTTGGAAACTTTGCGAACATTCATTTTGAGTATGTAATACAGAACGATTCGCTCGTCATCGGTAGTGATTTTGGACGTGGAAATAGCTGGCTTTGTTGCCAGTGTCGGCATTACGGGAGCTCTGGCACCGAGGAACATCGCATATCGCTCCTTGAGCTTCTGATTTTCGCGGGTAATGATCCCATGTTTTGCCGGTGGCGCAGACACGGACTCACTCACTGTATCATAGATATACGAAATATCACCATCAGAATCCAGACGTCGAAGTTTATATTCATTGTTCAGGAAACCAAACATATTATTGGAGTTGATCTCCGGTAGTGCAATAGGAATGACCGGTACATCATCGCAATACCACAGGACGCCGGCTTCATTAAGACAATAAGCACTTTGATAATAGTCCTGCGAAAGAATTGCTATATTGACCGCACTGTTTTTCAGAGCCGCCTTTACCTCACCTGATATTCTCTCGTTTATGTCATTGCCCGGTAAGGAGGAACAAAAGACCGCTTCCTTTAGGATTCCTGTTCCCACAAAGAAATCGACCAGCATATCAGCAATATCTTTGTCTGTTGATCGATGGCTTATGAAAATGATATTTTTCACCTTCATTTCTTGTTGTACTTGCGCCGCTTTTGGGGCTTCGTGCTCAGCGAGTTGCTCGCCGTATGTCCTTGCTGAATTGTTGAGCGTAACGATCCAGGGCATGTCATCTGCCCATTGAACATTGATGTAACCGCATTCTTTTAGTTCTCTTACAATGCCATCGAGCACACTTTTTTCCCGAATTGAACAGCCTTCGTAATGTGCATTTAATGCCTGAGTTGGGTTTTCTGCTTGTGCAAGCTCTAATAGTATTTTTTCTGAATTTGATGGTAGCTTTATGAACCTCATATTTTTTCTCCGTCATGGTATTGCGTTTAATTCCAAATAGTTTTGTCTGTAAAAAGCCATGTCTTTTACTTATGGTTGCTTTCAGAACTTGCTTCATTGTTTATCGCAGATTCAAGTGTCTTTCCAGATTCTAACTTCCAGACACGCATACCGTTTGAAATGTTCCCAGTAACAAATGATGCAGCCGTAGATGCACTTCTAAACATAATATCCTCAAGAACAACATAATCTTGTGAAACAAGCTTGGGATTCTTTCGCAGTTCTTCAACTATTGGATTGACCTTTGCTCTGACTGAATTTGAAATTCTGCTCCCTTGCAAAACTTTGAGTTTTTTTCCCATCGAATATTCCATAGGCACAATAGAGAGTCTATTTCTTCCGTTTGTAAGTACTCTAATATCCATGTTTTGCATATCCTTAACCTTCAATACAGTGAATTTCTTCTTTACTCAGTCCATAAGCATCATATATAGCCTTATCGATATCTTTCAATATTCTCCGCACCGTAGGATCGGTTTCAGAAACGGTGGAAAGCATCTTTTGGAGGTTATCAACCATTTCTTCTATTTCCATCACCTTATTTTCATCATTCGGTATCGCTATTGGAAGCGTCTTAATCTGAGGAGCGCCTATGCGGTAAAATCCTCCAGCTAATGACATAGAATTATAAAAGGTTGTATAATAGAATGACATTAATGTGCTGTTTAACACTGCTGTAATATACTTCAAATGTGGATGTCCATATACAATTGTGGTAGATTTGCCAGCAAGATACTCTCCGTCATCATAGAGACATTCCAAGTACTTATTCATACCTCCAATAATGATCTTCTTAGACTTGCTTTCCTTATATCGTTTTGCAGACATTTTTTCCACATCAGACGCTTTTGCAACGGGATATGTGTACTTGCCTTTCAGATAACGAATTGGCTCAACTCCGTGGAATGACTTGTATTTATCTATGCCTCCGGTGTTTATGAACTTTATTACATCGTCTATGCTGTCATCATCAAGCAGATATTCCTTGACTAAGTATGCTTCGCCAACAGTAGCCGCGCCGTTGACAGTTGCAATTGTACCAAGTGCAGGGAATTCGCTCATCTTGTCGACGATTTCCAATGCACCGGCATTAGTGTTAAAGTATTTGTCCCAGTTGATGTCTGCATAGAATTTGTCAGGCTCAATAAGGTTGTGATTTAGGATGGTTTCCATATCTTCCATTACATCCATGATAACAGGAGTGCGCTGATCGCAATTGTTGATTCGGAAGACTACGGGATAAACAGCCGCTGTTTTGAACACATTGACATTAGAATAGTCGCGGATCTCAAGCACTTGCTTTGTCCCCATATTTTTGCGTAATGCTTCTGTGTACGGTGCAGAGATCAACTTGTTAGGAACAATATATGAGATAACTCTGTTGTCCGCTAATAAATCCATGCCTTTTTCGATAAAAAGAACAAATAAATCCCAGTTGCCTTTTGCGCATGAGTATTTTTTTGTATATGCCTCTCGCTTTTTAGGCATGCTCCGCGTCATCTCTTCGGAATCGACATACGGAGGATTACCGATCACAATATCAAAACCGCCTTTTTCTTTGAAGACTCTTGCAAAATCAAGCTGCCAAAGAATATATGGTTTTGATGCCATCTGCTTTGTATCATAATATCTCTGGATTTTTGCAGAATCACAGCCTTCAAACTGAGTAAGAATAATCATATCTCGAAGAGACTCAAACTGCTCCTTGAGTTGTCTTTTCTTCTCAGTATCGTCGCAACGGAATAGTTCATCCTGCGTTTCAATCAATTTGCGAATGATTGAATCAAAACGATCAGAAGTAATGTCTCGCTGGTAATTCCAAGTGCTACCCAACAGTTCACTTTCTTTGACGAGAGGGATGCCCTCAAATTCATCAATCAAGCTATCACCACAGAGAATGTTACTTTCAAGGTTGGGTAGAGGCAAAGGATTTCTGTGTCCGTCAAGAGGTGTTTGTGCGTCCGGATTGATTTCATCATCAATGACCAGAGCAAGCCAGAGACGAAGCTGCGCAATGTCAACAGCGGACGGCTCAATGTCACAAGCGAAGATGCAGTTGCGGATTATCTCATATTTCAAAGTGTGAGGCGAACGCTCCATCTGATACATCATGCGGACATCATAGGGCTTCATGGTGATAGCCAGATATGCAGAAATATTCTGCCGCGCTCTGACAATCTCATTCAGCATACCCAAAGGGAATGCACCGGAGCCGACAGCCGGATCAGCCACACGGACATCCTTCAATGCCTTATCCATGTCAAGCAGACGGTTGACTGCAACAGTACCGTCAGGATTGATCTTATACAGTTCTTCGGAGATATACATACCGCCATTGCCTTGACGCTTTTCCTTAACGGTGTCCTCATCCTTCATGAAATCTCCGTAGAGAATGAAGTCACGGATAGCCCCTTCCGAAATGTTCAAAGTGTTGGTCAGATAATTGATCAGGCTCTCCTGGCACATATAATGCACAATTTCACGAGGGGTGTAGAATGCACCTTTGGATTTTCTATCGTTGATTTCCAGAAGGTTTTCAAATACCTTACCCAGCATTTCCGGGTCGATAGCTACTTCGCGCTCCATCGGCTCATCTTCGCTCATGGTGAAGTTGTAACGATCAAAGATGTCGAGAATACCGTCAGCATCTCTGCCTTTTTCGGCAGCATTGGAGAAGACTTCGTTCGGAATGGAGAAGTCATTATGCTCCCAGTCGTAACCATCAATAGGCTCAAACAGACCGCCGGAAAGGAACGGGATTCTGCAATGGAGCGCAGAGCAGTAACCTTGTTCGCCACGATTGCGGTTAAGAGCATCGTAGAATAACGGCTCAAGCAGATCGTTATAGAAGTTGGCATTTCTATGAATTGCAAGGTTAAAGAGCCTTCGCATGAAGTCATGCGGACCGCTGCCCCAAGGTTTGCCCTTAACGCAATTAGCCAATACTTCCTCATCAGCATCACTGATGCTGTTCAAGCCGGCACTGGAAATACGATAAGTACCATCGCCAACGGGGCGATACACAACGGGGATCAGTTCGCGTGACTTAGCACCACGGGCATAGAAGGCATTCTTGTATTCCTTCTCAGTGAGGGTGTTTGGCCAAGCACCGACGCCAAGCCAGCCCTTCTTTTGCAGAAAGTAGAGGAAGACGATCTGACCCATTAACTTCTTTGCAAACTGCGCAGAAGTGAAGTTGTGCTGTTCGGCTTCAATGCGGAAGTCCTCAATAGCCTCAAGCTGCTCACGCAACTGATGGAACTTCTCGCAATAAAGGTTGAAGAACTCATCAGTAACCTTTTCAACGCTGAACGCATTCTCAAGATCATTCAGAGTGGGACGCTCAGGATTAGCGGCACTGTCAGTAATGAAGCGTTCAAATTGACTGATTGCGGTATGGCAAGGCTCATCCTGACCAACGAGATAGGAGTATCGTTTTGCCGGAGTGAGATTTTCGGCGGTCTTCAAGCGCCCATTCTCGATCTTCATCTCATAGTCGAGACGCACCCGAGACAAGCGCCACTTCGGATCACCCTCAGTATAGAACGCAATAAATGCTGCATCAGCATTACCGTTTTCAATCAGCTTCTTAGCAAAACTGCGATGGGTGCTTCGAGCGTTCTCTACATAGCCAGCCTTCTTGAGCTGGACAGCCATGATAATGATTTTCTTTTTATCCGGTGTCTGGAATGTGCCAACATGAGCCGATCCTTCTATGTGTGAAGAAAAGTTGGAAAACTCTTTATTGAGCTTTTCCGGCGCAACAATGCGGACATCGGGGAATATTTCACACACCAAGTCAACATAGTTTTTTGTGTCATATGGACTATGCAATATCGTTTCTATTTTCTTTACAACAGCACTGCTCATTATTTACCTCCCGTTTTCAGGTTGCAAGAGAGGACGATTTGCTTTTCACCATCGACCTGAGCTTGCTGGCTCTTGTGTTCCTCAAAATAGGTAGTGGGAACGAGCTTCATAATCTCGTAGTACAGTTCAAGAACATCGGTGACAACCTTGCTCTTCTTCATGACATCCTTGCCGACCTTTGCAGGAATCTCGCCGTTCTCCCAAAGGGAAATCAGCTTGTCAATCGTTTCTTCCTGATCGTCGGTCAGACGAGGATTAGCCTTGATTGCCTTGAGTAAGCGGATAATCTTTGCGTCATTACCGGCAACCATGATCTTTTCTGTGGTGACTTCTTCCTCAGCAACAAGCATCTCGTCAAACGCGGTGCTGTTCTTGCTGAAATGAGCGTAGTAATCACTAGCAACAGCGGCTTTGGGAGCGTCAGGCCCAGCTTGGATATAATCAATAGCTTGCATGAAGGACAACTGTCTGGTAGTCTCTTCATCACTGATAAAGAATGTCTTCAATGCGCCCTTACGGATGAAGGTTACGGTAGAGTTGTCGGAAACCTTATCGGACTTCTTACCAGCTTTTGCCTTCTTAGGCAGACGCTTAATCATATTGAAGAGCTTTGGATCGTTGTCCCGTACCTGACGGATAACTCCGAGATATGCCAGTTCAGGGTTGGTGCTTTCTTCTTCGCCGTCCAAATCGGAAGTCAAGTCGGAGAACAATTTCTGAGAAGAAACCTCTTCTTCGTCGGAAAGGTACTTAATGTCTTCGCCAAGCGTGTCATGGAAGGCTTGCAGTTTTTCAAGAATGCGTTCCTCAAGGGGCATCTGTTTCTTGCTCTGCGCAGTCGGGAAGAAATTGAACACAAAAATGCGATCATGCTCAGTGCCAACACGATTGATACGACCAACACGCTGCATGATACGAGTGGGATTCCACGGCAAATCATAGTTCACAAGGACATTGGCTCTGTGGAGATTGATACCCTCGGCCAGAACATCTGTAGTAATCATGATGTCATATTTATCGTTGTCTTTACTCTTGAATTTTGGGTTGAAACTATCTTCAATTTCGACTTTCAGAGCAGGGCTACTTTGACCACTGTAATACACGATACGAGAGTTGTAGATGTCTCGGAGCTGTTCGTAAAGATATTCCGCAGTTTCAGTAGACTCAGTAAAAACAATGATTTTTTTACCCTTCATAATAGGGTTGGTAGTCAAGTCATGTCTAAACTCTTTAAGTTTCGGATCAGTGGTGATTAAAGACCAAATAAATTGCAATGATTTGAGTTGCGCAAGGTCAGCCTCCAAGTCCCGGAAAAACTGAGAAGAAAACTCCTTCGTTTCAAATTCCATAACATCTTGCTGTTCAATCAGATACAGCAACTTTTTCTCATCGCCGCCATCCAGAAGGTCATAGACATTAACCTTCTTGCTGATGTATACTTTGCCTGTCTTCGCCATTGCGATGAACTTTGTATAGGATTCGATGAAACGGGCAAGAGTTTTACGGAAAGCGTAGAAGCTGCTCTCAAGTCTCTTTACCAGAATGCCTTTCATGAAGCCGCCCATGTTGTGCTGCGCAGCCAGCATAGAGGCGTATTTCTTTTTGTCCTTCAAATACAGCAGAGGTGTATAACGGGCATATTTGAAGTCCTTGATGATGCTAATGGTCTGATTAAAAGCATCGTCTGTCTCTTCGTCAAAAGTGTAGATAATCTTTTCAGGGCTTCCCACTTTTGGAAAAGTCAATCCTTGCTTGGCCAAATCGTCTGCGTAATACTGCTGGATTTCACCTCTTGTACGACGAATCATTACTTCACGAATCAGCCTGTCTCTGATGACTTCGGAGTTCTCACGAAGCTGTGCCATGTATGCAGAGGAGCCTTTCGGCTTTTTTGCCAGCTTCGTATTCAAGCCGCGAAAGAAACCTTCAATGTTCTTGATACCATTGATTGTGCCACTCTGCTTTGCTTGGAAGAGGTATAGTTGGTTTTCGACATCTCTTGTATAGTTGTTAATGGGAGTCGCAGAGATCAGGATGACCTTTTTGCCTCGGCAAATCTGATGAAGTTCAGTATATGCCTCCGTACCGCTGTTGCGGAACCGGTGAGCTTCATCAACGAAAACATAAGAATACTTGTCTGTTCCCTTTGCTATGATCTTGTCGAGTTTACCGAGGGATTCTACATCGCAGCGAGAAACATCGAATTCTTGCAGGACGCTTTTCCAATAATCCACAAGTACGGGAGGACAAATAAACAGTTTGTATGTGTTCCGGTTGAAACTGTTTGCCAGCATTGCGCAGATATATGTTTTACCAAGGCCAACGACATCAGAGATGAATACACCGTTATAGGCATCCAACTTTTGACGAGCCTGAATCACAGCATCAATCTGATACTGCAAACGCATATAACCGTCTGGAAGCAGAGTTTCAAAATTTTCTTTATCGGCGTTAATCTCTTCCTTGAAGAACTCGTACAAAGTTTTCAGGTACAGTTGATATGGTGTAATGTCTCCGCGCATCCATGTGTTCTGCTCGACAGCTTTAATATATGTATCGCGGATGTCGGTACCTCTTGCCCAAAGCTCTTCAAACTTATCAAAGGCAAACTTCACATCGGCATAATCTTTTAATTCGACATTGAACTCAAGATTATTTATCAGACCTGCCTCCGAAAAGTTGCTTGATCCAGTGATAACGCTACCAAAAGTATCCGGCACTTTTACCGGGTCTTTACGCATGATATACACTTTTGCATGAATAGGGGCATCCGTAAACATACGCATTTCGAGCTTGCCGGATTTAAGCCAGTCGAGGAAAATTCACACACCCTTTTCCACCTCGGCAGAACTGGTTGCCGACTCAAATTCCTTTTCTACTTCACCGGCAATAATCTCTTTGCCGTCAGCAGCAGAAATTGCAGCCACCTTAGCCTCGTTGGTCGCACGATCGATAATTTTCACCGTAAAGCGATCCACATTGAGACCAACAAGGATACGGATTTTTTCAATGCTTTCAAGCGCTTCATACATTTTGAAAAAGCCACTTGTCCTAAAGTAACCCACAAGAACATCGAAAAACTGTGTATTGCTTTTTAAGATTGCTGCAAAGCGACTGTAGAGATCTCTTTCAGGCTCATTCGTAAAAAACTTCAGATCGGTATTATTCATCTGTACGCCTCCAATTGAGTGAAGTTTTGTGCAGCTATCAGCTGTGTCGGAGTATCCTGAACATTGTCATAGTTTGTCGAATAGACGATTCAGGAAGCGTTGTAAACCAAGGGGTTAGTGCGCCCATTCGCACCCCTGAGGTGGAATACGCCCCATTATTTCGAGTCCGGGTCGCTGAAAATAACTACCCGACCAAAGTCCTCACCGCATTCATAATCTGCTCGTAGGTAATATCCTGCGCGTAAGCAAACTGTTTGCGGTATTTCTCCCACATAGCGCGGAGTTCCGGGCTTTCCTCGATGTTATGCAGGATCCCGGGGACGTCTGCGATCTGCTCCACTGCGCCGCGATGCTTGGCCGTTGCACTCAGCGCCTCAGCAAACACGGCTTTATCAAATTTCTGTGTTGTGGTCAGTATGTAGGCATCATAAAAATCTCTGGGACGGGTATTGAACACACCGCGCCGCAGGATGGTTTCCACCTTTTCCGCCATGACTGTTTCAATGTTATACGCCCACAGCTCGTAGGACTTCTCATCATTAAAAATCTCGGAGAAGTTGTACTGCACCGCGTGAGGCGTGATGGCATCGCCGGTGGACACATCAATACTCATCGGAGTCATCAGCGTATCAAACCTGGCGTTCAGCATGACTCGGTAGCCGCCGTAAATATCATCCTCCCGGATGGGAGTGATGGTTCCGATCTCGAATACCACGCCATCGTCAAAAGGAATGGCATAGACCTGCTCCAACGCACTGCGAATCGCATCCGGTGTGAGAGGCAGGTTTTTCAATGTGGTGTCCAAGTCCATCGTTGCCCGGTTGTCCAGACCAACTATGGCCGCCACCAGCATTCCGCCCTTCAAAACAAACTTCTCCTTGCATTCAGAGGCGGACAGGCGTACCAGTAACCGCTCGAACATATAGTTCTGCAGAATGACCTGTGCCGGAATATTCTTCTGTTTTGCGATGTTGCGGATCTTCGCTTTCAGACTCATTGCTTTGCTCACAGAAGCACCTCCAAATACTGCCGCAGGACATTGGCTACGCGCATTTTCTTCGCGTAAAAATTGAGCTTATTCAAATCCTTCTTGGGATTGGCAGCGTACAGTTTCAGCGCCGCCAAAAAGGTTTCCGTTCCGAGCTTATTACGGCTGCGTATCACATCGCAAATGGTGCGTTCCAGATCGTAGCAGGGAACGAGATTGCCAGCAGGTGTTTTCAGCTCAGTCGTGCCGAGTTCAAACAGCTCCGGCTTGATGTAGTACACCTTGCACTCTGCTTTGATCGCCGCAGAAGGAATGCATCCGGACGGTGCAGTGATTGTGTGTTCAAAGGGTGTTCTGTCCGAGATGCCATGTAAGAAAAGAGCTGTTTCATGAGAGAATATGATCTGTGTTGAACGCTTGCTTATCGACAGCAGTTCATCCTCCATATCATCGGGAAGAATGTATTGTCCTTTTACAATGCGATGGATTTTATCTTCTTTGCATAGCTTGTAGAGCATGGCTTTTGAGATGCCATGCTGTGCTGCGATTTTTGTTTCAATAATACCGCCATGCTCCTTGGCAATGGCAGCGAGTTCAGCAATATAATCCATTCAAACACCTCGTCGCAATAACTCAATAATATTATACTCAGAATTACGATTGTAGTCAATGCATCTTGAAGGATATTCGAAAAATATTTACAATTAAATTATGATGATAGTCAACACTGGGTGATGGGTTTGGGATACCCCCAACAACAAAAATTTCCGGATGTACGGACACCGGATGTGCTTGCTATTCTCTGAAAACTGAATCATCTTCGTTATCATGCGCTCTCGATTTCAAAACCGAGGGTGCTTTTTATTTTCAAAATTACTCACATAGGGGGAATTATAATAATGAAAAATCGCACCAGACCAGTCCGCATTGAGTTCCGTGTCACCGAGCAGGAACATCAACTTATCCAGAAAAAGATGGAGCAGCTTGGCACCAAAAACATGGGCGCCTATCTACGCAAGATGGCGATCGACGGCTATATCATCAAAGT
>ULOD01001259.1_pt1 | contig 14099 bp, 14 predicted proteins | sample 1952351 | NCBI WGS metagenome assembly ULOD01 (sample SAMEA4835596, study PRJEB28245) | human gut metagenome | biome: gut microbiome; material: fecal sample | place: Denmark | collected 2008 | reverse complement strand
TATCGCAGTTTCCGATGATGGTATCGGCGCTGTCCTTATACAGCGCCTTCAGCTGGGACTGCGCCTGAAGCACCAGGCAGGCGGAAATCTCACGGCTTCGGATCGTCGCCATCAGCTTTTCCAGATTGGGAATCTGTCCGATGTTGGCGCACTCGTCAATGAGGCAGCGCACATGAATAGGCAGACGCCCGCCGAACTCGTCATCCGCCTTTTCACAGAGCAGATTGAAGAGCTGGCTGTAAATCATGGAAATGAGGAAGTTGAAGGTGCTGTCCGTGTCGCTCATGATGAGGAACAGCACGGTTTTCCGGGTATCGCCTTTTTTGGTTCCGCCCAACGTATCCAGCTCCAGTTCATCATACATGGTGATCTCCCGAAGCTCCTGAATGTCAAAGGGAGCAAGGCGCGCACCGGCGGAAATATTGATGCTTTTCGCAGTTTTGCCGGCGGCCAGCTTGTATTTTCGCCATTGACGCACGGCGAAGTGGTTGGGGTCACGCTCACCAAGCTCCCGGAATGCGATATCTACGTTGTTTTCAAAAGTTTCATCATCCTCACGCACCTCCATTGCATTGATGAATTCTACCAGTGTTGCGAAGTTCTGCTCCTCCTTCGGTGCTTCATAATAGATGTAGCCGATGAGCGCCGTGTAAAGCAGAGTCTCCGCCTTGAGCCAGAAATCATCGCCTCCTTTGCCTTCGCCCTTGGTGTTGGTAATCAGAGTATTGACCAGCTTCAGAATATCCTTCTCGCTGTGAATGTAGGCGAAAGGGTTATAGTGCATCGACTTTTTGAAATTGATGGTGTTGAACACCTTAATTTTGTACCCTGCGCGCTCCATCAGCCGGCCGCACTCGACCAGGAGACTTCCTTTCGGGTCGACCTTGTCAAGATAGAAAAAGGAAAAGTCACAAACTATTTTCACTTTAGAAATTATCCGTTTTCACATCATCACGCATCAGTCGCTTCATCTTATCCTCCAGAGTGTCCCGGCTCTCCTTGCTGAAATGAACGCTGACAAGATACGTGGTGTTGCCCATTCTCAGATTGAACGAGCCTGCCGGAGCTGACTTGGGTACTTTTACTTCCATAGGGTTTTGTGTCATGCGATACCTCCTTGAAACGGAAAAAGCCAGGCAGGGTGTGAGTGTCGGCAACGAAGTCCGGCAACGGGCTTCAAAAAACCTCGAACATTGTCCTGTCTGGCTCTTATACTATTTTTACTTTTTTCTTTAATTTCTCCGTTGCTTTCGTTGCCGGAGAAGAAAACTCCTTGTAAATAAAGGGTTTTTAAGGGGTAAGCCCTGCAACGGGGTCGGCAACGGGATAGCAACCGGGTCGGCAACACGGTCAGTTTTTCAGAATGGAAGTTCCATCTGTCGGGCTTCTTCCTCGGTCAGCTCACGAAAACCGTCCGGCAGAGTTGAGCCTGTTGCCGACAGCTCGTTGCCGGACGGTGGGGTGCGTTCCCATCCTCGCTGTCTGCCGTACCTGGCAAAGATACGGGGATTGGAAAACGGTGTCCATCCCTCAATGCTGTTGTTCATGATCTCGTTGATTTCTCGGATTTCCCATTGCTTCGGTTCGTCAAAGGGATGATTCAGGGCTTCTGCATAGATCAGTTTGGAGCAGACCTGTGTGCCGTCAAAATTATCAAGGAAAGCCTGTATCAGCCCTGCCTTGGTATCCTCCGGCATGAATTGCTTTTGCAGCTCTCGCAGCTCCCTGTCCATATCCTTTGACAAGGTCAGCCTGACAGGGCCGTTCCGATAGATGAACATGGCTTCTGCCCACATAAGGTCGATGTAAGCTCTGGATGCAGCTTCATCTTCCAGAATGTGAACCTCGGCTCTCTCCGGGTTTACCATGACGGGCAGGAACCTTCGGTTGCCGCTTCGGTCAAGGGGCAGGAAGTCCATCGTATTGGAAGTGCCGCCGAACACGCATTGTCGGAGCCTGTCTGCCGGATGGGTTTCATACGGAACTTTATAGGTCTCTTTCGCCCTGCTGAGAAAGGACTTGATTTCCTCAATGCTCTTTGCGTTGGCTGTAGCAATCATTTCCGACATTTCGATGATCCAGTGCCCCTGAATCTTGCGGTACACATTATCATCGTCCAGCTTCTTCAGGTCATCAGAGAACCATTCGTCTCTGACTGCCAGCAGTCGGAAGAAAGTTGACTTTCCTGCACCCTGTCCACCAACGAGACAGAGCATCACTTCAAATTTACAGCTGGGCTTGAAAACTCTGCTGATCGCTCCCAACATAAAGAGCTTCAGGGCTTCATAAGTGTACTCGCTTTCCTCCGCACCGAGGAAACGTGGCAGAGCATAGCGGATGCGTTCTGTGCCGTCCCATTCCAGACTGTTCAGATAGTCACGGATGGGGTGGTACCTGTTGCAGTCAGCAACAATGGAAATGGCTTTCTGGATTTTCTTCTCACTGGTCAATGCGTACTTATCTTCCAGATAGAGCATCAGATAATTCAAGTCCGTTTCATTCAGGGTCGCTGTCGGCTTGCTCCACCAAAGGGGCTTCACAATGTCAATGCGTTCCGTGAGAATGTTGTACCTGACAGCACCTTGCAGATAAGGGTCATTCTGAAATACGGTCAGACAGTTCCTTATGCTGTTCCTGATAGCGCCGTTATCGGTCAGGTCCAGGCTTCCTCTGACTTCTTCCACGGTCATGGTCGGCTGTGCGTTCTGCAATTCGCTGTTCAAGTTTCATCACCTCTTTTCTCTGTTCGGCTACAAGAGCTTTCTTTTCTTCGGGAGTGCCATACAGGAGCGTATCAAGCAGATACTCGATATAACTTTCTCTTTGCAGGGCTTCCACGAACAGCGGATGCCATTCGTCCTCCGGTGTTTCCGGTGCGTACTGCGTTTCCCATTCCCGGAGAAGATGGAAATAATCTGACAGCACCCGGTAGCAATGGTTTTCTTCCTGCTGATATTTCTGTTCGGGAGTAGGTTCCCGGATATGGGGTCTGACAGAGGGCTTCTGCCTGCTGTCATAAGGAATACCAAAATCATCTGCCAGCTTTATGGCGGCTTCTCTGCTCGGCAATCCGAACAGGCGGGAAACAAAATCAACTGCATCGCCGTCTGCCTGGCAGGCGAAACAATGGAAACGCTTATCGACTTTCATGCTGGGGTTGCGGTCATTGTGGAAAGGGCAGACCGCCATGCCGTGACGGTTGACACGGATGCCGTACATCTCTGCCGCCTGCCGGGTGGTAACGGTCTGCTTGACCGCTTCAAATACATTCATTGCATTCTCCTTTCGGGAAACAAAAAAGCACCTGACATTTTCGCAATGAAAACGGCAAGTGCCTTAGAGTTCCATATTCTGTTTTTTCTGCTGCGGAGCTTTCGGCTCTGGCTCGCTGTGCTTCTGTTCCTCGATATAACGAAGCCGCTCTTTGATGGAGTGCTTCGGCTCTGGTTTCTTTTCGACCTCGGACTGATCCGGCGTGAGGACTTTGCCAATCCAGTAGCGAATATCCTTCATCGGCTGTAATTCTTCCTTGACGGCAGCGAGCTGTCCGGCAAGCTCGGTGTGGGTTGCCTGAAGCCTGTCATATTCCGCTTGCAGAGCTTTCAGATCGACATTCAAATCAACGCCCTGCTTTTTGAGATAGCGGTACGCCTTATTGAAGCTGTCCAGCTCATCCTTGTGGCTTTCTGCGAATGCCGCCTGTCTTGCTTTCCAGCCGATTTTCAGATATTTGTCATGGACTGCCTTGTGGGTCTGGCAGTCTGCCACGGCGTTCTGTATGCCGGTAATGACTTTCATTCGGGCAGATGCTTTCTTCATATCGGCGTTTATGGTTCTGGCTTTTTCATTCACGCCTTGCAGGGTGGTGTCCAGATCTTCTAGCGTGAAAAGGTTGTGTTCTTTCAGATAAATCATGGCGTGGGAAACAGCTTTCAGATCATCGGCTGTGCCTTTCTGCTGTCCGTACCTCGACCAGTCGCTACGCTCAGCTTTTCGCAGATTCAGATAGTCACGGAGCAAAGCAACAAGGTCAGGCGAAGCATTTTGCTTTTCGGCTTCCATTTCCGCAAAGGCTTCTTTTGTGGCAGACACAATATCCGCAATCCAGTCTCGCAGATTTTTGATGGTGCTACGGATAGCGTTCATCATGCGGTTGGCGGCTTTAATATCCCGGTTCAGGTTTCCGATATTGGTTTCAATGCCCTTGCGCTCCAGCGCACAGACAGCGGCTCCCATGTGAACAGTCGGGATTGTATCAAGCCCCTGTCTTTCATAGGAACGCATATCCACTCGTTCGGGGCGTCCGGCAAGTTCCAGATATTTATTCTGAACAACTTCCCAGCCGTGTCTCCATTCCTCGGCGTGGTATTGTTCGTTCCAATCAACGGTATCTTCCTTATGGCTTTTCCATCTGCCGGACGGGAGTTTGATACGCTCGCCGTTTTCGTCAAGGTCATAAACCTTTCGGCTCTTGGGCATCCATTTCCCGTTTTCATCAATGGCTCGCATGGTCAGCATAATGTGACAATGGGGATTGTGTCCCGGTGGATCTGGGTCATGGATTGCAAAATCACAACACATTCCTTTGGACACGAAATACTCATTGCAGTATTCCCGCATCATCTGCGGACACATTTCAAGCGGCACTTCTCTTGGCAGGGCAACAACAAATCGCCTTGCAAGCTGTGAGTTCCATTGCTTTTCAACTTCTTCAACAGAGTTCCAGAGCGTTGCCCGGTCGGCGTATTCGGGCGGTGCATTGATCGGCAACATGATTTCCGTGTAAACAACCTCATGTTGTTTCCTGCGGTGGTCTTTCGATTTCTGGTCATACTCGGAAAACAGTTTTTCTCCGGCTTGGTAGGCAGCTCCGGCAACTGCGGAATTGCCCTTGCTTCTCTGAACAATTCGTATGTTCAGATGGGGTACTGGCATTTTGTTTGAACCTCCTTCCTCGGTGCAATAAAAAATGACCGATACTTTTCAGCACGGTCGGGGTGAAGATATAAACTTGTCGGCGGTGGATGATTGCCTGCAATCGTCCATCGGCGGCAAGTCCACAAAGGGGTAGCTGTCGCAAGACAGCGCAGGGGAAGTGTAGCTTCCTCTGGATGATTGGAGCAAAGGACTTTTGCGGAAATCATCAAGCTCCCTGCAAGGGGCTTCCGGCAGGACGCAATCACCATCTTCAGGTGGTGTATAATTGCGCCCTATTCAAGAATAGGGTTTTTAGCTCCCGTTCGGTTGTTCCGTTTTCTTTCGGTTCTCAATCAGCAGATTCAGCTTCTTTTGAACCGTTTCGCTGTGGAAGATGAAAGTCAGAAGCTCCATCACATCATCATCGGTCAGAACAGTTGGCTCTCTTAAAAAGGTTTCCAACATTCCGGCACGGGTGCAGAGACGGTGGGTGCGTTCACTTCGGGTCAGGCGCTTCAGTTCGCTTTCCAGTCGCTTTTCCCTGTGTTTGGCTGCTGTCAGCTTCTTCTCCGCAACATACTGCTCGTGTTTCAGCTTTTCCAGTTTTTCGTTTGGCATGGGGATACTCCTTTCACAATAATGGATAAAACAAAAGCGACCAACTTTTTACGGTTGATCGCCTTTGGGTTAGTCTTATACGCTTGTTATGCTTTAGGTGACGCAATCTTAAAGTCAGATGCACCATGTCCAAAATTACTATACACATAAGCGTTTACGCTGTCGGTGATATCTCCTCCAATGTTTGATTCTACGATTTCATCGAGCATTGAGTAGGAAATATTTCTGCCATACTTTAATACATACTGATAGAGATAATTGGCAAGTGTGGCGGATTTAACTATTACCGAATTTTCGCCTTCGATGTCTTTCAACACACCAATAGAATAGTTTGGCGTGACAATCATTGTATATTTCGATCCGATTTTGACACGATGCGTTCTTAATCTACGGGAATTGATTTGCGCCAGCTTTCTTGTAGTGGATTTAGCTTCGATATCAAATTTCTTATGCTGATTGTTTGGTTGATAATAAATACACTCAATGTCTGCATTTCCTGCGCCTCCAATACGCTCTGCATCCACATCAATGAACATATTAAACGCATCTGTGAGAGCATACTCAAATTTAGCTCCAGAAGAAGTTTCCTCACGAGAATAGTAATTTACATCGCTTGCAATTTGAAGCATTGCAGCAATAGCTTTATCATCTTCAGTATCCATTCCCAACTCTTTGAGAAGCTCAGGCGGATAAAAAGAGTACATTTCAACCACGATTGAACTGTTGAATTTCTTACTAACCTCATCTTCGGGGTACGGTTTATCGTAATAAGGATAGCTATCGAGTAGGCTGTCTACCAACGGAAAAAGTTCTGGACGAAGCGTTACATGATTTTCATTATATTTTCGAACGGCAGTAGGACGTCCCGTCTTTTTATCTACGCTACCGTAAGTCAAATCACCAACTTCTTGTCCTTCGTGAATTTTAAGAATGCCTGCTGACTGTAACATTCCTGCTGCATATCTCCACTCATGGCAAGCTAACCCTACCACTCGTTCGTTTTGTTTGAATTCATTATACTTCTCAGCCGATGATTTTTCTCGGAACAATAAAATATCGGATACTAACTGCTCATAATCAGCAGCATTGATTGACTTTACAAACATGACATAATAAAATATCTCATCATCATATAAGAGACCATCTAAGCGTGGGTCTCTTAATAGCTGAAAAATCAATCTAAAGCCGTAAATGTTGAACCTTTCATCCATTTGGCTGAACGGTTGCCTAAAACCATTTCCATACAGCATGGTCAAAAAAATTCGTGAAACCTTATCTCTATCCTTTAGGTTGTCCAGAAGTAGATTCCCTAACGGGCTGAAAACCAATTTCTTTTCTTCACCCTTTTTTCTTGACTTATTGTAGTGACCAAACATATACCAAGCGATTTGAATAGATTTGAAAGTTCCAGTAAAAGTGCTGCCACCGTTTCGGGGATGGTAAATACCATCAGCTTCCATTTTCGCAAGAATATCATCAATATTGTCAGTGGATAAGTTGTTCGATGCACGCAAAGCATATGCGTATGTTGCCATAAGATCGAAATCACGCATATACATCATTATAGTCCATTTGTCTTTTGTTGTATTACGGATATATTCCATGATGTCACCTCCTTATCCAAAAATTCTTTCTGCAATTTTTTTTGTCAACATTGGCGGAACAGCTTCACCAATAAGCTCACGAATTGAAGTTTCTTTCATATCCTCAGGTAAATTCCAATCTAACGGTAAAGATGAGACAATAATTAACTCTCGCAATGTCAGTACACGAGCATCGCTTTGGGTTCCGTCAGGCAAGGGCCTGCCGGGATGAACATTATTGTGTCCGCTCATTAAATGATTGTTCGTTGTTCGTGCTGGAGCAGGTTCGTCCCACCTCATGCGATTATAGGTGTTGTGGAATCCACGAACCCTGCTTCCATCACTTTTCTTGGGATAGTACACTTCATTTTTCATGGCACTTTTCCCCTCGGGTGTATGGCGTAACGCTTCGATCTGTCTTTCGTTATGAACAAGTGCGTTGTGCCACTTTATATTTGAGCGTTCTCCAGATTCCAACGATGGTAAATCACCAATGGCTTCTCTCAAGGTAATTATGTGTGTTTCTTCCTTTGGCCAAGGCCACGATAATCCTTTTTTATACATTTTTATAATAGCACGTGGACGACTCTGAGGGACACCGTAATTCATTGCATTTAAAATTTTCATTTCTATGCTATAATCTTCGGCATAAAGGTGTTCGAGTAAGTCAACGATACGATATGATTTCCCATCAACACGCTCAGAATCAAAGGTCGTTCCGTCGGAATTATATTGAAGCTCGATGAATTTGGGAACATTTTCAATCAGCACATAATCAGGCTGCATATTATCAATAGCTTTGAGTACATAGTGAACCAATGAATTTCGTTTATCTGAAATATACTCTCGTTTTCCGAGAGTACTCATTCCTTGACAAGGTGGTGTAGCAAGTAAAAAAGTGGCTTTGGCTTCCTTTGCCTCGTAGAGAACATTATCGAAAATTACATCATCAGTAATGTCTCCGCATATCATTTTAGTCTGTGGATGCGTATGCTGATAAAACCTGGCTCGCTCAGGCAGAAGCTCATTTGCGACAGCGATGTGTATTCCGATTTCTTCAAAGTATGTTTCAGCAATACCTCCCCCTGAAAATAGGGAAAGGCCGATAACTGGTTTATTCATGGAGTTCACTTATGCCTTTCATTATTTTTTCCATCATGAGAGGAGGAATACCTTCACCAATCACTTGACGAAATGCCGTTTCAGTCATGCACAACGGTCTATCAAGGTCTGGCGGTAAAGAGCTAACAATCAATAGTTCACGCAATGTAAGAACTCTGGCATCGCTCCATGAACCATCAGGCAATGGGCGTCCAGGATGAACATTCTCTTGAGAAGATATAATCTCGTTTCTCATAGTAATTGTGGGAGCTGGGGCATCCCATCTCATTCGCTTGTAACTGTTTCCGTATCCTGTAATTCTACTTCCATCTGGCTTTTTAGGGAAATAGAATTCATTTTTGAATGCAGATTTGCCTGTAGGCGTATGTTTCATACATTCAATGTGGTTTTGAGGATGGGATCTTGCCACATGGTTTTTTAAGCCGCTTGATTCGTTCGCTTCCAATGATGGCAAGTTGCCAATAGCATCATAAAGCGTAACGGCAGATTCTTTTTCCGGCAAGTTCCATGATAACCCCTTTCTCCACATACGATATACAATACGATATCGAGTTTGGGGAACTCCATAATCAGCAGCATTGAGCACATCGCACCCTATTTCATAATCTTGCCCATACTTTATCTGGAGTAACTCTAAAAGTTTCACCATCCTACCGTCATAGTGGAATAGCATTTGCTGAAAGCGTGGGACATTTTCAATAATAAAATAGTCCGGGTAAAGTTCATCAACAATGTTAAGAGCAGACAGTATCAAAAAATTTCGTGGGTCATTGTACAAAGCACTTTCTGTTTTATTGCTCCCCGCAGAACTCAACCCCTGACATGGTGGAGTTGCGATAACCATACGGACATCATACTTTTTGGCAAGCTTTATAATTTCTGATTGTGTTTCCTTTTTTGTTATGTCTGCATTAATCATTGCGCAAGAGGGGTAAAACAATGAATGTACTTCAGCTCGTTTTGCAATCAATTCATTTGCAACAACAACATCTATACCTGTTCTATGAAGATAAAATTCTCCAATTCCAGCACCAGAAAACAGCGAAATGGCTTTCATTGATTCACCTCCTAACGATAAAATTTTGGCTTGTTATTTGCTTGAATACTCCAAGTAAAGATTTACTGAACGGCGAAGTTGAGACTTGATGAACATAGAACATTCATCAAATGCAGTAATGTCATTCAATTTGGATATTGATGTGCTATCAATGGAATCGGACCCCAGTAAGCCAACCACACGTCGCAATCTGCTCACCACATCTCTGGCCGATCTTGTACTCATCTTCCTTTCAGTTTCAAGCCATGTTAAGAATTCTTGATAATCCATCATTTCCTGTCCTTTCTTGAGTATTTTATGTATTATAACACAGAGTTGACGTCAACGTCAACGTCAATCGCTCAAAAACACCGTTATTTTAAATAATATTTGCTTTCTATTCATATTTGCCCGATTTTATGAACAAGAAGTATCTCTATGAATTGCTATGTAGCTACGGTCAGAACATCGGGTGCAGACCTGACATTTTGACCGCAAATCAACCCTAAACGCTACATTATTCCGGCTGGCTGTTGAAACCGTTCTGTCTGGCATACTCGCTGGCTTTTCGCCTGCGTTCCTCGCTGTAAGGGGGTAGGAACCGGATAGACAGTCGGGATTTGTCCATCAGATAGGTCACACCGCCCAGATTATTGCTCTTTTCCAGATGGCAAAGGTCAGGATACTTCCTGCTGAATGCTGCCAGTCGCTTTTTCAGTCCGGCATTGTAGGTGTAAATACTCGCCGTGTCCTCGGCTTCGTTGAACAGGATAATGGTTTCCTTTTCATACTTCGTCAGCTTCATCATTCGTCCCTCCAGTCATTGGGAACATACTTCCTACCGTAACGGTAGTTGAGGTCGTTCCTACCATAATGGTAGTCGAGGTTGCTCTCAATCTCCAGACGCATATTGTAGAAGAAGCAGCGATACCATCTGTCCGCATCTTCATCGGACAGCTTGACGGCAAGGGAACGGAACAGCTTCTTTGCTGTCGGCTCCGGGGCAAGTCCCGCCAGCAGCTTCAGGCGTTCAACTGTGGCTTTCCGGTTCGGACAACCAAAGGCGTACAGGGCTTTCTTTTCATTCATGTTCATGGTCATAGATTTTTCCTCCTTGTTTTGGATAAAATAAAAGCGGCAGACACTTCGCAATGGAAATACCTGTCGCTTTATGTACAGTATGAAATTGTCGGGTCAGGACTTGAGAAAATCACGCAGATTGCAGTTGATAACGGCTATTCTGACAATCAGCCATTCAACTATGTGTGGGATGATAAAGACCCCAAAACCGACTGCCAGCATCCGGATTGTCTCTGCTCCGGTGCATATCCCCATCAGCCAGCCGACAACCGATAGAAGGAACATCAGCCCGGCAAGCAGATTGAAGATCACCGAGGAAAACTGCGTGAGGAAGATGCCTGCCCATTGTATCAGGGTAACTGCCACAATCAGCGGCAGTACCAGTATTTTCAGCATCAGCCGGAGAAAAACCATTTGCTCACCTAATCCTCTCTCTGCAAATATGGGTGTTCGTAGGCTTCTTTCATAATCAGTAGCCCCATGGACAGCCCATATCTGAACTGCTCTCTGGATTCCATACATTGAGCGGTGGACATATGGCGGTGCAGCTCCTCAATTCTGGTATACTGTTCGCCATCAAGGCTGTTTTTCAGCTCGTCCATCAGTTTGGAGACGGCTTTGCACTCGGCTTTGTATTCGTCGCTCTGGGGAATAATCTGTTCCGCCGGATAAACCTCACCATTGAATAATGCTTCTAAAATCATGTTCCCACGCTCCTTTCTCAGTTGTAGATCAGTTCAGCTTTGATGGTTTCCTCTGCCTGTGCAACGCAGGCGTTCATCTGACGAATCCATTCAAGCTGGTTTTCGGCTTTGAGCTGCTCTGTCACGCCGTAGTATTCCATCAGCTGGGGAAGAATGATGTTCATGCGGCTCCTTGCGGTTTCCTCAATCTCCGCACAATGCTCATAGAGTGTTTCACTCAGCACCATATCGGAGAACAGGGCAGTATGTGCCAGCCGCAGATACTCCTTTCGCATCCGTCCCCATTTTCCGAGACAGATATTCGGATTTGCCAGCTTGATGTCGGGGATGTAATAATCTCCGCACTTGATATATTTGAGTTCCATAGTTACCTCCTTACAATTCTGCTTCGTTGACAACTTCAATTTTCTCATACAGCCCCGAATCATCGTTTTGGAACAGATTCCGGTGACTCTCAGCTTCGGATTGCGTGTGATAGAAATACTCTTCATCAGGTTTGCCGTCATGGCGAATAAATCGGACTACCCACATGGTCAGGCTCCTTTCTTTTTCTGATAATTCTCCCTGCGTTTGGCAAGGGTGGCTTCATATCTGGCGATTGCTTCGGGATCACCGGCTTCTGCATCGGCTACCATCTTCTGACGGCTTCTGAGCGTGGCTTCACTCTGATATTTTCTCATTTCAGCCAGCTTCCTGGCAGCTTCCTCATCGGTCTTGGCAAGCTCCACGAGAGCTTCACGCTGTGCTTTCCGTCTCGCTGTCCTTGCCCTGGTATATTCAGCCTTGCGTTCTGCCATCATGGCGGCATATTCGGGGTCTGCCGCCATCCTTGCTTCTTCACGCTCCTTTTTACGCTTTCTGGCTTCGGCTTCTCTGGCTTTCAGGGCTTCAAATTCTTTAGCGGCTTCGGGGTCGGTCTTGGCTCTTTCTCTTAGCTCGGCTCGTGTCTCCTTTCTTTTTTTCTCCTGTCGCTCGATACGCTTACGCTCGGCTTCAAGCAACTTTTCCTGCCTGATACGCTCTTTTTCGTCCATCTGACGGATATACTCCGGGTCGGCTTCTCTGGCTTCCCTGATTCTCTGCTGCCTGCGACGGTTGCGTTCACGCTGCATGGCGAGTTTTCTTTCACGCTCTGCAATGGCATCAGGGTCTCCGGCTTCAACAGCTTTCATCAGTTCAGCCTTTTTCTGCTTCTGGACTTCGGCGGCTCGTCTGTTCTTTTCCTGCTTCTTTCGCAGCTGCTCGGCTTCGATGGCAGCAATGCGTTCTTCCTCGGAAATGGTTTCGACTGGCGGATAGTAGTTGCCGATGAAGTTGAAATAAATATCAATCTTCTGCTGGCGATAGATGGTTCGCCCGCCTGTAGCTTCGTGAACCTCAATTCTGTCAATGAACGCATAGAGCATGGTGTCGGTCAGTTCCTCGCAGTCCCGGTATTTCCTGACCAAAGCGATAAATCGGTCTGTGTCCACTTCCTTGATTTCGTCCTGCTGAACCAGACTTTCCAGTTCCTCAATACGCTTTTCAAGCAGAATCTGTTCTTCATCGTACTGCTGAATCATTCGCTGTGCCTGACGCTCCGGCAGTAAACCATTCAGGGTGCTTTCATAGAGCTTCTGGATTTTGGCGTCCAGCTCAGACATTCGCTTTCTGGCTTCGGCAAGCTCCTGCTGACCGTTGTTCGCTGTTTTCGCCTGATTTTCATTCCACAGGGCTTTGAGCTGGTCGATAAACTCCGCTTCGTTTTCAAGGACATATTTGCTGACCGTCTGGATTGCCTGTAAGATTACCGCTTCCAGAACCGATGTTTTCACAAAATGGGAAACACATTCTCCATTCTGATTTCGATAATTACCGCATTGAAAAGCGGAATCTGAATCATAGTGTTTGCCGCTGTGCTTCGCTTCGGGGCTGGCAAATCCCATCCTTGCACCGCAGTCAGCACAATAGACCAGACCGGACAGGCGGTGGGAGTATGTCCCGTTCGCCACTCTCGGCTTTTTCTTCATGCGGATTTTTCGGGCAATATCCCATGTGTCCTGATCGATGATAGCTTCGTGGGTGTCGGGGAATATCATCAGCTCGTCCGGCGTTGCGGCTCTGCGCTGCTTCGTCTTGAAGTTTTCGCAGATGGACTTGCCCAGCACGGTATGACCGAGGTATTCCTGCCTGTCAAGGATATAGCCAACGGTGGTGGCGTTCCATCGGTAGGGGTCAGTCACATTCTTGTGTCTGCAATTCTCCGGATTATGCTGGGCGGCATAGGCTGCCGGTATCAGCACCTGTTCCGCTGTCAGAATTTCCGCAATGGCTGTGGTGCTGTTGCCCTGGCAGGCCAGGCGGAAGATTTTTCTGACAACCTCTGCGGCAGGCTCGTCCACGATAAGGGTCTGCTTATCGCCCGGCTTTCTCTTGTAGCCGTATGGGATAGAGCCGCTGCACCTCATTCCGTCTTTCATTCTGGACTTGAAGATCGCTTTGATTTTGTTGCTCGTGTCCTTGGCGTACCACTCGTTCATGATATTCAGGAACGGAGTGAAGTCGTTGTCCTGCGGAACGGCACTGTCCACGTTGTTGTTGATGGCTATGAAGCGAACGCCCTTTTTCGGGAAAAGAATTTCCGTGTAGTAGCCAACTTGCAGGTAATTACGCCCAAAGCGGCTGAGATCCTTAACCACAAGGTTCTCCACTCGTCCGGCTTCGATTTCTTCGAGCAGGGCGGCAAAACCGGGACGATTGAAGTTCGTACCGGAATAGCCGTCGTCATAAAAGTGCCGGATGTTTCTCAGCCCATGCTGACGGGCATATTCTTCGAGATATTTTTTCTGATTCTGAATGGAGTTCGATTCTCCAGCCTGTTCATCATCTCTGGATAGACGCTCGTACAGAGCTGTAATTTTGATTTCTTCTCTCTTTGCCACGGTTTTACCCTCCCTTCTGTATGTAATTTGCGTTTGTAACACGCACCCTTTGTCTATCCTCTTACAGTATAGCCGTTCGGGTCTGTGACCACGTAGGAACTGTGGAGCTGCATGAGCT
>ULOD01061539.1_pt1 | contig 14112 bp, 7 predicted proteins | sample 1952351 | NCBI WGS metagenome assembly ULOD01 (sample SAMEA4835596, study PRJEB28245) | human gut metagenome | biome: gut microbiome; material: fecal sample | place: Denmark | collected 2008 | reverse complement strand
AGCTGCCGTATCCGTGGCTGGCGCATGTCATTTTGGGCGCTTATGGAACTGCAGCGGGAATTTTTGTGGGATGTATTGCGGTGGCACTGGCAGAAATATTAAATACTTTTCCGATCCTGTTCCGGCGTCTGTATATCAACCGTGGACTCAGTGGTGTTATGATTGCCATGGCATTGGGGAAAATGGCTGGTTCTTTTTATTATTTCTTTTTTGGTTACGGGCTTCCAAAATATTGGTAAATCCATATTTTCTAATTGCAATCTTCTTTGTGTCTGGCGTATAATAAAAGGTACGATTAGTTACAGACTAAAGGAGAGAATTTTAAATGGGCAGATATGCATTGGATATGGAAAAATATGCAGATTTGGCAAGGACTGCATCTGCGGAGGGATGCGTGTTATTGAAAAATGACAACAGTACCCTGCCACTTAAAAAAGGAGATAAAGTTGCTGTATTTGGGCGCATGGCGTTTCATTATTACAAGAGCGGACTTGGCTCGGGCGGACTGGTAAATACACGCTATGTGGTTGGAATCCTTGATGCGCTGCGCGCCTGCAAAGATATTGCGCTGGATGAAGAACTGATTGGGATCTACGAAAAATGGATCAAAGACCATCCATATGACGAAGGTGAGGGATGGGGGCTGGTTCCGTGGTCACAGGAAGAAATGCCCGTGACGGAAGAGATGCTTCAAACCGCATCCGGGGATGATGTGGCACTGGTGATTCTTGGACGTACGGCGGGGGAAGACCAGGACAATACGGACAAGCCGGGCAGTTATAAGCTGACACGGACAGAAGAAGACCTGATCCGTAAAGTGAGCAGTCAATTTTCACGCACGGCCGTTATTTTAAATGTGGGAAATATCATTGATATGAAATGGGTCAGAGAATTTGATCCGGCAGCGGTACTCTATGCATGGCAGGGAGGTCAGGAAGGTGGAAACGGTGTCTGTGATGTACTTACGGGGCGTGTGAATCCGTGCGGAAAACTGACCGATACGATTGCAGAGGATATCAGTGACTATCCATCCACGTCAAATTTCGGGGATTTACAGAAAAACTATTATAAAGAAGATATCTATGTGGGATATCGGTATTTTGAGACATTTGCCAAAGATAAAGTTTTGTATCCGTTTGGATTTGGATTGTCGTATACTTCTTTTTCCGTGCAAGCGTCTGCAGAAGAAAAGGACGAGCATACGGTCTGTGTGAAGGCAACAGTGAAAAATACCGGAACAAAACCGGGGAAAGAAGTGCTTGAAGTATATGCCAAAGCCCCACAGGGGGTACTGGATACACCGGTGCGTGTTCTTTGTGGATTTGCAAAGACAAAGGAACTGGCAGCAGGGGAAGAAGAGCATATTACTCTGGAGATTCCGAAAAATACATTTGCCTCCTATGATGACAGTGGTGTAACCGGACACAGGGACTGTTTTGTGCTGCTGGAGGGTACTTATACCATTTATGTGGGAACCGATGTGCGGACGGCACAAAAGGCAGGCAGTTATCCGCAGACGTTTACAGTACTTGAACAGCTTGAGGAAGTCTGTGCACCGCAGAAACCGTTTGCCCGTATGACAAGAAAGCCGGGTGATGTGATCGGATATTCCGATACACCGGAACGGATCTATGGTCCGTATGACCGAGTGGAAAAACCGGCAGAGATTTCACAGACTGGTGATAAAGGCTATCGTCTGGAAGATGTATATGACAAAAAGATTTCCATGGAGACATTTGTGGCACAATTGTCGGACGAGGATCTGATTATGCTGTTCCGCGGAGAAGGCATGTGCAGTCCGAAGGTGACTCCGGGTACTGCAGCGGCATTTGCAGGACTGACTTCGTCTTTGAGGAAGTTTAGAATTCCGGCAGAATGTGCATCGGACGGACCATCCGGAATACGTATGGACTGCGGAACAAAGGCATTTTCCCTTCCGAACGGAACGCTGCTCGGATGTACATTTAACTGTGAACTGGTGCGTCAATTATATGAAATGACAGGGCTTGAACTACGGTTAAACCGTGTAGATACATTGCTCGGACCGGGATTGAATATTCACAGAAATCCGTTGAACGGACGAAACTTTGAGTATATTTCCGAAGATCCGTTTTTAACCGGAAAAATGGGAGCCGCACAGCTGCAGGGACTTAATATTGCAGGTTCCACAGGAACCATCAAACATTTTGCGGCAAACAATCAGGAAACGAAACGACATGAGGCAGATTCGGTTATTTCCGTGCGGGCACTGCGGGAAATTTATCTGAAGGGATTTGAAATTGCGGTAAAAGAAGGACCGGCCCGCTCTGTTATGACTACATATGGCCCGGTCAATGGGGTGTGGACTGCAGGAAGTTATGATCTCAATACCATTGTATTGCGCAAAGACTGGGGATTTTCCGGCATCGTTATGACCGACTGGTGGGCAAAGGCAAACCATGAGGGACAGCCATCGGATCCGCGTATACATGCGGTCATGGCAGCGGCACAGAATGATGTATATATGGTGACTGCAGACGCGCAGGATATGCAGCAGGATGATATGCTCGAAGAATTCCAGAAGGGAAATCTTACGAGAGGACAGCTGCAGAGAAATGCCATCAATATATTGCAGTTTGTACTAAAATCCCCGGCGATGCTTTATGAGATGGATAGGATTTCTCCGGAAGAACTTAAAGACCGGAAGAATGCTGCAAAAGATGATCTGGATGTCTCAAAGATGATGAAATTTGTGGCAGATGAACAGGGAAACATCTGCATTTCCGGTGACGGCTGGGATACACATCAGGGAAAAGAAATACTTGCGGATCTGGATATGAAAGCCGGAAGTTATGAACTGCAGATGAAAGTGAAATCAAATCTGGATGATCTGGCACAGCTTCCGGTAACGGTATATCTGGACAATATTATCAAAGGAACAATGTCCTTCCGGGGATCGAAAGGGCAGTGGGTGACACAGCAGATCCGGTTTGATACATTCGAGGGACATCATTATATGAGGTTATATTTTGGAGCAACCGGACTTACGGTAGATCATATAGCGTTTCAGCTGTCCGGCGGCGCAGACAAGGAGCAGTAAGATATGAATGTTTTAAAGGTAAAAAAGGGAGAAACGCTTGCCAGAAAACAGGACAAGGTGATGGAATGGTATCTGATCCAGGAGGGATCGGTGATCCGGCAGTTTGCATTTGCAGAGATCATTATGCACCGGAATGCAATTGTGGGTATTCTCGAGAACGAATGGTTTGCCTGCGATTATGTGGCAAATGAAGATACGACATTGATTGTGATTCCATGTAAAAATGCACAGGATCTGCGGAAGATTTTGTCCGAACATGAGAATTTCCGCCCGATTTTTTTGCGTACGGCAGTGGAACAGAGGCATCAGGCACTGTGTCTGTATGCCAGTCTGCAGAAAAAATGCATGCTTTTACATAATGCTGCGGAAACGTTGTACAGCGAATACAAAAATCTGTGCAGCGAGAAGCTTCTTGATGAACAGGATTTTCCGCGTATGGAACAGTTTGCAGCTTTAAAAATGCAGCACCGTGCGGAAAACTGGGAGATTGCAAACAGTAACAGTCTGGTCCGGAGTTATCTGAAAGAATATATGCAGCTGATGATCAAAGATGACAGTCTGTGTGTGGGAGCAATCATGGAGGCGGCGGCACAGATGCGCCGTGTGACACAGGGAATCGGCGAGATGGTAAATTATCTGCAGTACAACAGGGATATTTTATTTTCAGATTCCAGAGATGATATTTTTCATCTGTTTTTTGCAATGGCAGTCCAGCAGTCGCAGAAAAAGCAGGACATTTCCGAGATCAAAAAGCGTCTGTTAAATATGGTGGATGTCATGACAAAGCTTGATGTATACGATAAAAAACAGATGGCGGAGGCACATGAGCTCTGCGAGAATTACGACTTTACCAAGGAGTCCGAAGGACGTATCAATATTATGCGCGAGGATTGTATTGCGCATATTATGGAGTATGCAGGGTATGGCAACGATATGATCAGGGATTTCCACAGCATTGTGCAGCAGTACCGGGAGCTGCCGGATATGATGTCTACAGACAATGAGGCGAGACAGCTGCGCAGGGAAATCACAAAGGTCTTTTACGATATTTATACCAAGGCGTTTATGAGATCAGTTGAGGAACTGGTCAAGCCGTCACCGATCATGATGATGTTTTTCAATTTTGGGTTTATGGATGCGGAGGTGCTGGGGGAAACTAACACAAATGCACTGTATAATCTGACGGATTCGCTTGGATTGTTTCACTCTGCAAATGTCTATACGGTTTATGACTGGCTGGTACAGATTTATCAGGGAAAGAAAGAACCGTCCCGCAATGAATTTGACCAGGATTTCAATGCATTTCTGCTGGAAGAAAAGAGAACTGGGAATATTACGGAAGCGCAGATGCAACAGTATAAAAATGACAGCAGGCAGAAAGTACAGTTTGAGATCCGCAATATGTTTACCTCCGGAAACCGTGTGACCTATGGCCGTGTGACTACATTCTGTCCGGTTCTGATGGAAGAGGATTTCATCAACACCGTGGAAAAGATGGCAGTTACCGCAGAAAAAATTGCCGATGCCATCAATAAGGTGCGCTGTGTGGATTATTCTGCACTCTATCATGATGTCATGTTTTCCGATCCGGATCGCGGAATCAATCAGGAATGGATCAAAAAGGAGATTCTGCCGGATGTGATTCTGATGCCAAATGCCGGAACCCGTACCCTGATGTGGCAGGAGACATCCGGTGCCAAGATTGATACACCAGCGCGTTTTCTGTTTCCGATCTTTTCCGCAGTGGATCTCGATGATCAGATGGTGGAATGTATCGGCCGATACCGCTGGGAGATCTGCAGACGTGTGCAGGGTGTATACTGGAACGATATCCGGGAGAAATCGCTTACGGCGGAGTACTGTGATTTTATTCAGTATTATCGCAAAAATTCAGATCTTTCTGCAGATGCAAAGGAAAAGATCAAGACTGCATTGTCCCGTGCGCGCAACAGTTACCGTGAGGTATTTGTCAAGGATTATCAGGCATGGATGAAGTATGAGTCACAGGGAAGTTTCCGACTGAATAAGGTGGCAAGGGATATTCTGGTAAGGTATTGTCCGTTTGCAAAGGATATCCGCCAGGGACTGGCCACCAATCCACAGTATCAGAATGCATTTCACAGACTTGATGCGGAAAACAGAAAGAAACTGCAGCGGTTCCGTTCTGTTTACGATAAATATGAGGCTGCCGGCGGAGAGATTACACCGGAACTGAAAGAAAATCTGCGGTTTTATCAGATGTAGGAACAGACATGGAATATATAGCTTATGTAGAGACCCCGTATAAAGAAAAATTTGGAATTCCCAGACAGAGTGGGCTGGCGGAGAGTACCTGTGGGGAAATTATTTTCACACCGAAATTCCGGAATCCGGATGCAGTGCGTGGAATCGAAGAGTTTTCCCACCTGTGGCTTCTCTGGGAGTTTTCCAGGGCAAAGCAGGATACCTTTCATGCAACGGTAGCACCTCCCCGTCTGGGAGGAAAAGAAAAACGGGGCGTGTTTGCCACACGTTCCCCCTTCCGCCCGAATTCGATCGGACTTTCATGCGTGAAACTTGAAAAGGTACGCATCGATCAGAAGCTTGGACCGGTTCTTACGGTTTCCGGGCTGGATCTGCTCGATCACACGCCGCTTTTCGATATCAAACCGTATCTGCCGTACGTGGATGCCCATCCGGAGGCAAAAAACGGTTTTGCGGAAGAATTCCGGGAGTTTCAGATACCGGTAGTATTTCCGGAGGAATTGCAGGCACAGATTCCGGAACATCTGCGGGGACCGCTTCTTGAGGTTCTTGCACAGGATCCCAGGGCGGCATACAACAAAAAGCCGGATTATATCTACGGGATGGCATTTGCTGATTATGACATCCGGTTTACGGTGGCAGAGGGAATTCTGACGGTAAAAGAGATCACAAGGCGCACGCAGGAATGGAAAAAAGTCAAGTGAGAGTTGCGCTTGCACGGGGAAAGCCTTATAATAGAAACGTCAAAAGTCAAAAACGCGAAGAAATTCGTGTAGTAGTGAGGTAAGAGGATGAAAGAGTTAAAAGAGTACATTCGCAGTATCCCGGATTTCCCGGAGAAGGGAATTATTTTCCGTGATGTCACAAGTGTACTGCAGGATGCAGATGCACTGAAGCTTTCCATTGATGAACTGGCGAAACGCTTGGAGGGCGTTGATTTTGATGTGATCGCCGGAGCAGAATCCAGAGGCTTTATCTTTGGAGCACCACTTGCTTATGTCATGCATAAGCCGTTTGTACCGATTCGTAAAAAGGGAAAACTGCCGTGTGAGACAGTTGAAAAAACATATGATCTGGAGTACGGTACGGCAACGATTGAGATTCATAAAGATGCCATTCAAAAAGGAGAAAAGGTTGTACTTTTGGATGATCTGATTGCAACCGGCGGAACCATGAAAGCTGCTGCAGAACTGGTAGAGGAACTTGGCGGTGAAGTGGTAAAGATGCTGTTTCTCATAGAGTTAAGCGATCTCAACGGACGGGAAGTTTTAAAGGACTATGACGTGGAATCTGTCGTACAGTTCGAGGGAAAATAAAACCTGGTTTGAGACAGGCATAAAAGAATGGATAAAAGCCCTTCGCGCTATGGGGCACACGATGGTGTGCTTTATGGTTGTGGGGGGCTTTCTAATATTTGATTGTAAATAAAAAGGTAATTTGTTATTATAATCTTATCAGCGTTTTAATGGCGAAACGATTAAAATCTATCTGTTTGGAAAATATGAGCAGTATGAGATCATTGAAATTGAAAAACGAGCGGAGGAAAGAGCATGGCAGAAGTAGAAGGTAGTAAAGATTTGATAAGTGTATTATGGAGTGGCGCAGATATTCTCCGATCCAAGATGGATGCAAATGAATATAAAGATTATTTACTTGGAATTGTATTTTATAAATATCTTTCGGATACATTTTTAATTAAAGTTTATGATTTGATTTATGATGAAAAGCCGAAGAGTTTAAAAGTTGCATTGGATGCATACAAAGAAGCACTGGAAGACGAAAGTGCTGAGGAACTGAAAGAGCAGATAAAGTCAGAATGTCATTACTTGATTGAACCGCAACTTACCTATACGTGTTTTGCTGATGCGGCGAGAAACAATGCATTCAATCGGGAGTTATTGCAAAAAGCTTTTAACAATATTGAACAGAGTGATCCATTGTTTGTAGATTTATTTACAGATATTGATTTGTACTCTAATCGTTTGGGAAATGGAGATCAGAAGCAAAGTGATACCATATCCAGTCTTGTTAAGGAAATTGATAAGGCAGATTTGTTGAATTCAGACGCAGAGATACTTGGAAATGCATATGAATATTTGATTGGACAGTTTGCGTCAGAGACCGGAAAAAAGGCAGGAGAATTTTATACACCACAAGCAGTTTCAAAGATATTAACAAAGATTGCAATTGCAGGGCAGGAAAACAAAAAGGGATTATCTGTATATGATCCATGCATGGGTTCTGGGTCTCTTTTGTTAAATGCCAAAAAGTATGCCACTGAACCAGGTTATATTAAGTATTATGGGCAGGAGCTAAATACTTCTACTTATAATCTGGCACGTATGAATATGTTTTTACATGGAATTACTCCGGAGAATCAGGTACTTCGCAATGGTGATACGCTGGATGGAGACTGGCCGACAGGAGAAGAGACCGATTTCAACATGGTACTTATGAATCCACCATACTCTGCAAAATGGAGTGCAACAGCCGGATTTTTACAAGATGAAAGATTCAGCGACTATGGAGTATTGGCTCCAAAATCAAAAGCGGATTATGCTTTTTTACTTCATGGTCTGTATCATTTAAAAAGTAATGGAACAATGGCAATTGTATTACCTCATGGGGTTCTGTTCCGAGGGGCAGCAGAAGGAAAAATCAGAGAAAAATTGCTTCGTGCAGGGAATATTTATGCAGTAATTGGATTGCCTGCCAATTTATTTTATAATACTTCAATTCCTACTTGTATCATCGTTTTAAAGAAACACAGAGATGGAAGAGATGTGTTGTTTATTGATGCATCAAAGAAATTTGACAAAGGGAAAAAGCAAAATGCCATGACAGATGAACATATAGAAGCTGTTATGGAGTTGTACAGTAAAAGAGAAACAGTAGAAAAAGAGTCCTATCTTGCAAATTTTGAGGATATTGAGAAGAATGATTTTAATTTGAATATTCCGCGTTATGTAGATAATTTTGAAAAAGAGGAAGAAGTCGATATAAATGCTCTTTTAACGCAGATGGATCAGACGGATAAGGAATTGGAACAGGCGCAGGGAGAATTTCTATCTTTACTTAAAGATCTGACATCTACGGATGAAACTATTATGTCCTCGTTGAATGAACTGATTAGGAAGATGGAGGGGTGATAGCGATGGGAAAACCTAAAATTAGATTCAAAGGGTATGAAGACGATTGGGAACAGCGTAAGTTATCTGATATTTATGCTTCTATAGGAAATGCATTCGTTGGAACTGCTACACCATACTATGTTGAAAGTGGGCATTTTTATTTAGAGTCAAATAATATTAAGGATGGTCAGATAAATCATAACTCAGAAATCTTTATTAATGATGAGTTTTATGAAAAGCAAAAAGATAAGTGGTTACATACAGGTGATATGGTTATGGTTCAGTCGGGACATGTTGGTCATGCAGCTGTAATACCTGAAGAATTGGACAATTCAGCCGCCCATGCTTTAATTATGTTCAGACATCCAAAGGAGAAAATTGAACCATACTTTCTAAATTATCAGTATCAAACAAACAAGTCTAAAAAGAAAATAGAGGAAATTACAACTGGTAATACAATTAAACATATACTTGCTTCAGATATGCAAGAATTTGTTGTCGACATAACAAATTATGATGAACAAAAGAAGATCGGCTCATATTTCCAAAAACTCGACCACCTCATCACTCTTCACCAACGTAAGTGTTATAGATTTATTGATATTGCGTTGGACGCTTGGGAACAGCGTAAGTGGATAGATGTTGTTGATATTTCAACGGAGATGGTAAATCCAACAACTGGCGAATATGATAATATGCCACATATTGCGCCTGGGAATATCGAATCATTTACAGGTAGAATATTAGACAATGTGAAGACTGTAAAAGAGGAACAATTAATAAGCGGAAAATTTAGATTTAGACCAGATGATGTTGTTTATGGGAAGATAAATCCTCAGCTCGGGAAATACTTCTACGCTACTGTTAATGGGCTTACAAGCGCAGATGCTTACGTTTTTAATGGTAAGAATGGGTTAAAACAAAAATTCTTATTCGCATTATTACAGACAAGTGATTTTTTCAAATATTCTGTTTCAGTTTCAAAACGTTCAGGTATGCCTAAAATTAATAGAGATGAATTAAATGCATACAGTTTTTTAATGCCATCAGAAGAGGAACAGGATAGAATTGGAAGCTATTTATTGCAACTCGACCATCTTATCACCCTTCACCAGCATAAGCTATTTTGCGCAAAAAATGTAATGAAATACATAACAACCGATATAAACACACCCAAAAAGGAGGCTATTATGGCAGAATTAGAGTCCGTGATAGAGCAGAAACTTATTGAACAACTGATTTATGGTGATTCACAATGGACGTATCGCGAAGACTTAAAAACAGAAGCAGATCTTTGGAAGAATTTCAGATATATTCTTGAACAGAATAATAAGGAACGTTTAAATGGAGAGCCACTTTCGGATGCAGAATTTGAACAGGTAAAGAATCAACTGCAGTTTTCATCATTCTATAAGGCTGGCGAATGGTTAGTTGGTGAAAATGGAAAAGTAATGGTACACGTACAAAGGGATACCGAACGGTTGCATCTTGTTGTGATGAATCATGAGCATATTGCAGGTGGAAGCAGTGTTTATGAGGTGATTAATCAGTACAATGCGTTAAAAATGGATGAGGATAGTAGTGTAAATGCAAGAGACCGAAGATTTGATGTTACTCTTATGATTAATGGATTGCCGATGATTCATATAGAATTGAAAAATAAGCAGCATTCTTATATGGATGGATTCTGGCAGATTAAAAAATATATTGGAGAGGGAAAATTTACGGGAATATTCTCAGCTGTACAGATGTTTGTAATCAGTAATGGGGTTGATACAAAATATTTTTCAGCTGCAAGTGATAGCGAATTGAATCCGAAGTTTATCAGTGGATGGCTGGATAAGGAAAATAACGCAGTTTCCGATTACCTTGTTTTTGCAAAAAGTGTGCTTCGTATTCCGGAGGCACACGAGATGATCGCGAGATATACAGTATTGGATGAAGAGGCAAAGCGTTTGATTTTGTTGCGCCCTTATCAGATCCATGCAATAGAAGCAATTCGTGATGCTTCTAAGACTGGAAAATCTGGTTTTGTATGGCATACAACTGGATCAGGAAAAACCTTAACTTCTTATAAAGCTACCAGAAATTTGTTAATGGATATTCCAGCGATTGATAAAGCTATCTTTTTAATTGATCGAAAAGATCTGGATACGCAGACCACCATGGCATTTCAGGCATATGCGAATAATGATCTGATAGATGTAGATGAGACAGACAATGTGTTTGATTTAAAGAAAAAGTTGAAATCAGTTGATCGTCAGGTGATTGTGACAACGATCCAGAAATTGCAGAGATTAATTACCAGAAAATTGCAGGAAGGTACACCGGAATATCACAAAATTAAAAACCTGAAAATTGCATTTGTTGTAGATGAATGTCATAGAGCTGTCACTCCTGGAATAAAGCGGGAAATAGAAAGATTTTTTGGAAATTCCTTATGGTATGGATTTACAGGCACTCCCCGGTTTGCGGAAAATCCATATCCACAGATGGGAGATCTGCCCCGTACTACACAGGAATTATATGGAGATTGCCTGCATAAATATACGATTCAGAATGCCATTCATGATAATGCTGTTTTAGGATTTCAGGTGGAACATAATGGACCCAAAAATAAAAAGGATGAAACGGACAGTAATCTTTATGTAACCGAAAGTCATATGTTGAAAGTACTCGAGGTGATTTTGAATAAATCTTATTATAAGTTGGGATTTCAAAATGGAAAAGGAAAGACATATGAGGGGTTACTTACAACGAGTTCCATCCAATTGGCACAAAAATATTATGATTTGTTGAAAATGGTAAAGGAAGGGAAGACAACACTTAAAATAGATGAAAAAATAAAACAGGTATTACCGGATTTCCCAAAGTTTGCAATTACTTATTCCGTAACAGAAAACGAAGAAGGTTCCCATGTAAATCAGCAGAAGATGCAGGAATCATTAGATGATTACAATAAAATGTTTGGAACAAAATATGAGATTTCTCAAATACAGGGATACAATGGAAATCTGAATAAGCGTCTTGCAAGGAAGGATGCAAAATATAAGAGCAGAAATGAGCAGCTGGATCTGGTGATTGTAGTCGATCGACTCCTGACCGGTTTTGATGCACCGTGTCTGTCAACGATATTCATTGACAGACCGCCAATGGGACCGCACGATTTGATTCAGGCATTTTCCAGAACAAATCGTATTTATGATAAAAATAAAGTATATGGTCAGATTGTTACATTTCAGGCACCCAAATTATTTAAGGAGAGTGTTGACAATGCGGTACGATTGTACTCTGCAGGAAGTACACAAACAGCTCTTCTGGCAGATTGGAAAGAGGTGGAATCGGCATTTCGCAAGTCATTAAAAGCACTTCGAGTATCTGCAGAGACTCCGGAAGAAGTTCCGGGAATGTCAATAAAAGAGAAAAAAATATTTGTTAAGCTGTTTCAGGATTTTGACAAGTTTTTTGCGCAATTAAAATCATTTACACAGTATGAAGATAATATGCTGGCTGGATATGGTATTACGGAAGATGAGTATACGGATTATGCAGGACAGTACTTAAATGCAAAAGAGGAAATTAAAGAAGATACCGATGGTCAAATTGATGATCCGGGAGTGCCTGTCGTAGATGAAGATTATGAATTAATGGCATACAGTCATACAAAGATTGATTATGAGTATATTATCAATCTGATCCAGAACATTGTATCACCAGATGAAGAATCACAGGATGTTACACAGGAACAGAAACAAAAGCAGATGGATGAGGTAAAGCAATATGTGGAAGAACTCAGAAAAGATAATCCGAAAGTAGCTGAGATAATGACCACTTTAATTGGAGAAATTGAGCAGGATGTAAATAAGTATAAAGGACAGTCCATTCTGAATATTGTTGAAAATATGAAACAAGAGTGTATTGAAAAAGTAGTTACAGATTTTTGTATTACATGGTATACGTCTAAAGATGATGTTATGTATGCGGCAATGCATTATCGAAATGGAGAGATCCCGAATGAGAGTGCAATTAAAGAGACAGCAAATTTTACCAGTTACAAAGAAGTACAGGAGAGAGCAATTCCAAAATTTAAATATTATACAATGATGATTGCTGAGTTAAGAAAAACTCTGGATGAAGAAATTAAACCTCTTATGAACCATTAGGATTGATTTGTATATATAAATATTCTTTACTGTTCTTATCAGCGTAAGTAGTACAGGAAACGGAGGTGCTTATGCGAAATGATGAGAACACCACAGAACTTTTCTGTAATTATTATAAGGAATGGGTTAATGTATATAAGAAGGATGCCATAAGAGAAGCAACTTTGGCAAAATACCGAATGACACAAAAGTGGGTAGAAAAACTGGTGCCGGATTTGAAAGTATCTGAACTTACAAGAACGATGTATCAGCAGCTTTTAAATGATTATGCAAAAGAACATGAAAGACAGACAACACTTGATTTTCATCATCAGTTGAAAGGAGCAATTCTGGATGCCGTTGATGAGGGACTGATAGAAAGAGATCCTACAAGAAAAGCAATTATTAAAGGAAAAACACCAAAAGTAAAAAAGATTAAATATCTCAATCAGTTTGAACTTCATACATTGATTGCACATCTTGACATAAAGGAAAAACCAAATTGGGATTGGTTTATTCTATTGGTTGCCAAAACGGGTATGCGTTTTTCAGAAGCACTTGCAATTACTCCAGCAGATTTTGATTTTGCAAGGCAGACATTATCGGTAAGCAAAACCTGGGATTATAAAGGAACAGGTGGTTTTTTACCTACTAAAAACAAGTCGTCGGTCAGAAAAATACAAATAGATTGGCAAATTGTTGTAAAGTTCTCTGAATTGGTTAAAAATCTGCCGGAGGATAAGCCGATTTTTGTAGGAGAAGAAAAAATATATAATTCAACGGTTAATGATGTTCTTGCGAGGCATTGCAGGGATTGTGGTATTTCAGTGATTTCAATTCATGGGCTTCGACATACACATGCATCACTGTTATTATTTGCAGGAGTATCCATTGCCAGTGTAGCAAGACGCTTGGGACATGCCAGTATGACTACTACCCAGAAAACATATTTACATATTATACAGGAACTTGAAAACAAGGATGTAGATCTGGTAATGAGGACATTATCTGGATTATAGAACATTAAAATTTTAAAATTGTGCTGCTTACGCTGAAGCTCTCTGTTTCATGACACTGTATACCATTATAGCAGAATAAAACAGCACGACCTGTACATACTATCAGAAAAACAAAGTAAGGAGAGACAGTATGGATCAGCAGGTTGGATCAGGGAGTCTTTGCTTTGCAAAGGCTCCTTTTATTATTGGAACAGCATCTGTGGTTGGAACCAAAGAGGGGGAAGGCCCCCTGGCAGATGCATTTGACTGTATCGGACCGGATGATAAATTTGGTCAGCAGACATGGGAGGCCGCAGAGAGCAGTCTGCAGAAAGAAGCATTGACGCTTGCCCTCGGGAAAGCAGATCAAAAGCCGGAAGATATGAGGTACCTGTTTGCCGGAGATCTGCTTGGACAGCTGATTGCCTCATCATTTGGATTAAAAACGTTTGAAATTCCACTGTTTGGACTGTACGGGGCATGTTCCACATGTGGAGAAGCGCTGGCACTTTCTGCAA
>ULOD01035524.1_pt1 | contig 14171 bp, 17 predicted proteins | sample 1952351 | NCBI WGS metagenome assembly ULOD01 (sample SAMEA4835596, study PRJEB28245) | human gut metagenome | biome: gut microbiome; material: fecal sample | place: Denmark | collected 2008 | reverse complement strand
GAAAGGTAAGTGCAAATCAAGGAAGTTTAGATATAAGTCAAAAGAAATTAAGAGAGTTAAGACGATCCATAGGAATGATCTTTCAACATTTTAATTTATTAGATCGAAGCACTGTATTTGATAATGTGGCGTACCCATTAAAATATACGGGGTTATCAAAGAAAGAAATTGAGACTCGTGTGGATGAATTATTAGATCTTGTAGATTTGGCAGATAAAAAATACGTGTATCCATCACAATTATCGGGTGGACAAAAACAGCGTGTAGCCATCGCAAGAGCCTTATCAAACAATCCTAAGGTGTTACTTTCTGATGAAGCAACTTCTGCCTTAGATCCAGATGCGACAGAATCCATTCTAAAGTTATTGAGGGATTTAAATAAAAGATTAGGAATAACAATTATCTTGATCACACATGAAATGAGTGTGATTAAATCTATCGCAAATCGTGTGGCAGTTATGGAGAATGGTAAGGTTGTTGAAGAAGGAGATGTATATGATATCTTCGCCAATCCTAAAGAAGAGATTACCAAAAAATTTATCAACTCGTCTTCTGCATTATCGAATATTACGAAGTTGATTGAGAATAAGACAATTATTCCTACGGATTGTAAATTAGTTAAACTTACATTCACTAGAGATAGTGTTGGTAGTGCAACCATTTCAAAAATATCTCGTGAATATAATGTGGATGTAAATATCATGTTGGCCAATGTAGATGTCGTTAATGCGGATGCTTTGGGTGGCATTATTGCTTCAATTGAAGGGACTAAGGAAAATGTACAGCGTGCCATAGATTTTCTACATGAATCTAATGTAAAAGTGGAGGTGATTCGTCATGCCTAAATTTTTAGTTGATTTTTTTCCAAACGTTGCCAATTATTGGGATATATTTTTAACAGCATTGACTGCAACGTATCAAATGTTTTTCATCGCAGGCTTGATTACATTACTAATTGGAGGTGCTTTTGGAATTTCATTGATTGTAACAAAGACAGATGGGATTAAGCCAAATCGGATTATTCATTTTATTCTAGAAGTTATCACGAATGTGTTTAGAGCAGTACCGTTTATCATCCTATTGATTTTCTTGATTCCGTTAACACGAAGTATTGCGGGTACTTCGATTGGAGTCAAAGGGGCTGTTGTTCCATTAGTCTTTGGAGCGGTTCCATTTTACACAAGACAAGTTGAAACGGCATTAGCGGATGTAAATCCAGGAAAAATAGAGGCCGCTAGAAGCATGGGAAGCTCAACACTAGGAATTATCTTTCGTGTTTATCTGCATGAGGCGTTACCGGATTTGATTCGTGTAACAACCATTACGGCTATTTCATTGATTGGATTAACAACTTCTGCAGGTGCAGTTGGTGCTGGTGGAATTGGTTCGTTCGCAATTAATTATGGACAAAACTTACATTATCAAGATGTTGTGAATTTATGTGTGATCTTATTATTGATCATTGTTTCGTTGATTCAATTATTGGGAAATACATTGTCAAAAGCAACAACGAATAAAGAATTATTTCATAAATAAAAGAGGGGGAAAAGGATTATGAAGACAAATAAATTATTTAAAACATTTTTAACAGCAGGCTTAGTAGCTACAACATTACTTACAGGATGTTCATCAAAGTCATCAAGTGAACCTGTAAAAATTGGTATTCCAAGCGATGCCACAAATGGTGGAAGAGGGTTATTGCTTCTAGAAAAAGCTGGCTTGATTGAAGTGGATGACAAGGCTGGATGGACTCCAGAATTGAAGGATGTCACTAAGTATAAATACAATATTGAAATTGTTCCTACACAAGCCAATACATTAGTTTCGACTTTGGATGATTTTGGAGCAGCCACAATCAATGGAACATATGCGATTCCAGCTGGATTAAAACCTAAAAAGGATGGTTTAATTACGGAAGTACAAGAAGTAGGAAGTGATAATCCATTTATTAATGTGATTGTTGCGCGTACTGCCGACAAAGATAATGAGGATTATCAAAAAGTAGTAAAGGCATACCAAAGTCAGTTAGTGGCTGAATATATTCTAGAAAAGAATAAAGGAGCAAGCGTTCCTGCATTTGAATATGATAAAGATTATACAGTCGATAAAAATTTTGTGAGCGATATTGAAGGATATCAATCAAGTTCAGATGGAAAGAAAGTTATTAAGATTGGTACTTGTGGTTCTGCCGATACATTTAGAGCGGTGCAAAAAGTATTAGACGATGAAAATTCTGGAATCTATTTAGATGTAGTTGTATTTGATGCATATAACTTACCAAATGAGGCTTTAAATAATGGCGAAATTGATTTGAACTCGTTCCAACACAAAGCATATTTGAAAAATGAATGTGAAGCACAAGGATATGATTTAACAGCGATTGGTGATACAAGCTCTGCTCCATTGACTTTATATTCTAAGAAAGTGGATTCTTTAAAAGCATTAAAAGAGTTAGCTGGTAAAAAAGAAGACTAAATGAAAAAAGCCGATTTTTCGGCTTTTTCATTTGAGTAATTGTTGAAGATCTTCTTTAAGTTCATCACTAAATCCATCTAAATCATCCATAGTGATGGCTTCATCACGCAATAATCCTAACAAAATGATAAACATATTTGAACGAGAAACATCTCTTGCCAAAACGCCAGGACTTTTATAATCATCATAAATTTTCTTACGAAGAGTACAATATTTATCAAAAGATGATGCATCTGAATTTAGTATGTCCTTATATTCTTCAATCAATCTATCCATATAGGCTTCTTGCCAGCCACCCAATTTCTTTTTAAATAATTTCCAATCTTTTTCCATGTTGACCTCCCTATTGAAATAAAGTTTGAATGATTTGATGAACCGTCATAGAATTCAATTTATCGACATCTTTTAATGTTTTTGAATTCCAGTGAAATAAAGATACATTACTTGGTTCAGTAAAACTAGAATCGACAGTGCAATTTGGATAACGACTGTACCAGTCTGGATAATACGTTTCCATGATTTTTTGTGCATATCCGACAGCTTGTGAATTTGAATTTCCATTTTGGTCATATGTACCTAAAATTTTAACACCTGGAGGACTAGAGTGAGCAATCAATAAACTGCCATCCTCACATACACAAAGTACAATATAAACATGAGCATTCGCCATAGAGACAATATCACCTGGTTTTGCGTTTTGAATGGAATCTTTGTAGCTTCCTAACTTCATGTTCGCATATGTTTTTGTCATTTCTTCAGCCTTTAATACATAGCCATTGCCATGATTGGATTTGGTTTCTAGAGTATTGTAGATAGTCCAACCGACATAGTCTGAACAATCAAGACCTTTATGGATTTCATACATATAGTTTTCATAATTATATGTACTATCTTGTGTATCATAGAAGGATTTCCATTCCTTAGATAAGCCCAAAGTTAACGCTTCAGTTCCGGAACCTGTTTGTGCTTCGTTCCAACCTCCACCATAAATATACAGGGTTTGACCAACGGGTTTTAACGCGTTCTTTAAAAAAGTAGTTGTCGTATGAATGGGTTTTGATTGAACTTTTGTTTCTTCTGTTTTATGACATGAAGATATTCCAAAGATAATTACACACAGTATTAAGATAGGCAATAAAATACGGTCATAGCGAATTTTTCTTTTTTTCATTATTTCTTGACCTCTTCTATCAATTCATCAATATAAGAATCATCAATGTCAAACCCTAAGTAGCATAGACCGCGATAGATGAAGTTCATATCACTTAAATTCAGGATTTGATTCATCAATTCCTTTTTCTTGTCATTAATCAAAGACATGTCATAATCACTTGTATTGCCACAAGGATGTATACAGGTTTTGCAGCTTGGCGATATCTTGTCTTTTTCTTTGTGTACTAAATCAATTAGATCTTGTGTTACCGTATGATTTTTTAAATGTTGAAGACAATCCATGATGATTGAGTCTGTATGTTCTGTTTTTGGATTTGAATCCACAGTTTTTGAAAGTCCAATTAAAGCGGACCATAATTTAGTTTCCATCAGATTTTACCTCCACATTAAAATAAGTATCTGGATAGGGTTCATCCTTTAAAGTATAGTGCCACCATTCGGAATCTAAAGGGATAAATCCATTGTCTAACATTAAATTTCTAAGTGTCTTGCGATTGTTTATTTGATGATTCGTTAATCCTTTTGTGTATAATGGACTAGAAATATCGCCAAAGTAATCAAAGTAAGATCCCATATCTAATTCTTTTCCTGTTTTTTCATCAACTAAAGTTAAATCGACAGTGCTACCTCTGGTGTGCGCTGATTTTTCGATGATAAAGTCATTCTCAAAAAGATATTTTTTGGGATATTTTGGATAGAAAATGGATTTCATTTTATCATCCTCAGTATCTTTCCAAGTCATGAAATGATCAAGGGCACTTTGAGGTCGATAGGCATCCCATATCTTTAATCGATATCCCATTTGTCTTGCCTTTGAATTGATTACTTTTAATTGCTTCACCAATTCTTTTGTTCCTAACGCTACCGGATCTATATAGCCATCAATGATTTCACCAATGAAATTGTAAGTTGTGCAATAGCGAATATCTAAAAGAATATCGGGGATTTCTTTTTGTATATTTAATAATTTCATGTATATATTCTAATATATTTGTTTATGTTAATCCACTTATGTTTTGTGTATAATACATGTTAGAAATGAGGTAATAAACATGAAATTTAGTGATATTGATTTTTCAGCCATTTCAAGAATGATGGACAATATGAGCGATGAAGAAAAGAATAAGTTAAATGACATGGCTCAAAATATGATGAATAATATGAAACAAAACGAAGAGCCTGAAGAAGAAACGGACTTTTATGAAGCTTTAAATATAAATGAAGAAGATTATGCAGATTTTCCGGGAAGTGTCTTAGATCAAATTGAAGCTGGAAGTGATTTGGAAGTCTATTATGAAGATGTAAAGGATGCAGATTTTAGTGCGAGTGCCTTATTTTATGCGAAAGCCACTTTGAACATGTTACGAAAATATATCTATCCTATCTTTAAGAATTTCTTTGATGGATTTAATAATCCTTCAACGACAACCATCTATTCTTATTTATATCCTTTAATGAACCAGGATAATATTCATAAGTTGTTTGATGAAGCGTTTGGTACGCCAGAAGGATGGATGGAACTTAAAAATGCGCTTCAACAAATCTATATTATTTTAAATCGTGCAGAATATGATTTTGTGAGTTATGAAGATTTACAATTATTAAAAGATATCTTGTTTAATCAGGAAGTATTATTAAAAATTAAAAATATATGAAAAAACTAAAAATAAATAATTGTTTAGAACCAATGGATGAATGGACATATGAATCGTATGTGAGTGATTATATATTTGAGAATGTTTGTATTGAAGAAAACTTAGATAATATCACGATGGATGGGTGTAAATTTAGCAAGTGTCAATTTAAAGATTGTAGCTTTAGCTTTATTGAATGTATGGATATTATTTTTGATCACTGTGAATTTGAAAATGTACACTTGAATCAATGTAGTTTAAGCCGTGTTCATTTCATTTCTTGTCGAATCAGCGGAATGGAACTTTCGCAAAGCTTAGTTCAAGATACATTATTTCAATTATGCAAAGGACATTATTGTGACTTTGGTGGCAGTACATTTAAAGATTGTATGTTTGACATCAATGATTTAACGGGTTCTGGATTTGTTCAATGTGATTTTAAAAAGACTTCATTTGATAAATGTATATTAAATTCAACGGAATGGTTTAACACAAAATTAAAAGAGCTTGATTTCTCAAGCTGTGAAATTGAAAATATTGCGGTGTCGAGTGATAAATTAACAGGTGTTGTCGTGAATTCATCCCAGGCACTTGAATTTGTGAGACTTTTAGGTATTGTAGTTAAAGATTGACATATTGTTTCAATCTTTCGGGCATGGATTCAATCAACATATTGACTAGCGTTTCTATATCTAGATACATATTTTTTTCGACCCAGGACTTAGTCATTTCAATAGATCCATGACAATACATTTGAAGTAGAAAGTCTAGTTGTGGATCAATTGTTGTTTTTGTTTCAATTTTCTTTTTGTAGAAATCATAGATACAGCGATAATCATAGTTTGTCAAAGAATTGTAGTCATCTTCTTTAAAGGCTTCTTTAAAGAATGTGTTTTGGCTTTGGATAAAAGTGAATTTTTTGATCAAAGCTTCTTTTAAAGTGGTTTGATCAGCCATTTCTTTAAAAGAGTCTAGGCATAGCTTTTCAAAATACCAGTTTACTAGATCTTCTTTATCTTCAAAATTACGATAAAAAGTCTGTCGTGTTAAATTTGATTCCTTTGTGATTTGAGTGACTGTAATCTTGTTTAAGGGTTGTGTTTTTAATAAGTTTAATAGCGCATTTGCGATTGTTAGTTTTGTATCGTTCATATAACTATTATATGTCATGACAATTGACTTTAAAAGAGGACTAGCTTAAAATTAAAGAAAAGAATTAGAGGAGTAATGAATATGCAGTTAGGCGAATCGATGGAAGATTATTTAGAAGCCATATTAGTTTTATCAAAATGTTTAGATCATGTTCGTAGTGTTGATGTCGCAAGTTATTTGGGTTTTTCTAAGCCTAGCGTCTCACATGCCGTAAAATTATTGTCTGAGCAAGGATTAATTGTTTTAGATGTTAGTAAATTTTTAACTTTAAGTGAAGAAGGAAAGAGAATCGCAGAAGAAACATATGCGCGTCATACTTTCTTTTCAGATATGCTACAGAATATAGGTGTACCTAAAAATATTGCGACAGAAGATGCTTGTCGTATTGAACATGTGATTTCACAAGAAACTTTTGAGGCAATTAAAAAGTATTATCAAAATAATAAAGACTAGCTATAGATTGTATCTGTAGCTTTTATTTTGAAAGGAGCAAGGAAAATGAGACCAGAAATATTAGCGCCCGTAGGAAGTATGGAAGCATTAAATGCAGCATTAGCAGCAGGATGTGATGCTGTTTATTTTGGCTTGCCAAGTTTTGGAGCTAGAGCATTCGCAAATAATTTTGACTTAGAAACTACAAAAGAAGTTATTGAAAGATGTCATTTGTGTGGTGTAAAAGTATATATTACGATGAATACAATATTATATGAGGATGAAATAGAGGATGCCTACAATATGGCAAAAAAGGTTCATTCTTTTGGTGTAGATGCGTTGATCATTCAAGATTTAGGTTTTATCCATCTTTTGCATCATAGACTACCCAATTTGGTGCTACATGCTTCTACACAGCTTTCAGTTTCTAATCCTTATCAAATTGAACAACTAAAAAAATTAGGTGTTCAACGTGTTGTTTTAGCTAGAGAATGTACAAAAGAAGAAATTCAAGCATGTGTAGATACAGGTATTGAAGTGGAAGTTTTTGTGCATGGAGCTTTATGCATTTGTTATTCGGGACAATGTTATTTTTCAAGTGTACATTATGGGCGAAGTGGAAATCGTGGAATGTGTGCACAGCCATGTCGAATGAAATACACCCTTTATGAAGATGGAAATAAAGTGGATACGCATGGAGAATATGTATTAAGTCCAAAAGATCTATCTTTGATTGATGAAGTGAATACATTAGCGGATATGGGGGTTTGTTCGTTAAAAATTGAAGGGCGAATGAAGAGTGCTCCATATGTTTATGAGAGTGTTTCACAAGTCAAAAAGGTATTAGAGAATATGGAACGAAATGCTGAGGACAAACAAAACTTACGTGTTACATTCAATCGAGAATATACTGTAGGTCATATGTATAGGGCTAGTGGCAAAGAATTAATGAATAGTAAAACTTGTAATCATCAGGGAATTGAAATTGGCAAGGTTGTAAAGGTAAATAAAAATAATATTTGCATTCAATTAAGTCAAGATCTGCATCAAAATGATGGAATTCGTTTTGAAAAAGAGAACTTGGGTTGTCATGTGAATTTTATGTATGATAAGAAACAAAAGTTGATTTCTTTCATGCCTAAAAATAATACAGTTCTAATCGAAGGACCAGTAGGGGTTCATGTAGGTAGTATTGTTCGTAAAACAATGGATTCTGAATTGAATAAAACAATTGATGAAAAAATTCGTACATCGAATCGTCAAAGCAAGGTTAATGCGATTGTAACTTGTAGTGCCGTTGGAAAGCCGATGGTAATGGAAGTGTATAAGGATTCGACAAGCGTTTGTGTTTCTACTGAAATTGATAGTGTACAGGCTTTAAAGCGTGCAACAGATGAAGAAACGTTAAACAAACAGTTTTCTAAGACAAAAGATAGTTGGGCAAGTTTTGATCATATTGAATATCATTTGGGTAAAGATTTTTATTTTCCGATTTCAGTTATGAACCAACTTCGTAGAGATGCTCTTGAGAAAATGAAAGAGGCTTGTTTAAAACAGGAGCCGCTTGTTGAAAAAGAATATAGTTATATTCCACAAGAGAGTAAAACCTCATTTGATTTGTTTGAAATTAATTCAATGAATCAAAAGGTTGATGATTCTTCTTGTTATGTGAGTGAAATGTTTAACAGTAATCAAATCTTAGAAAAATCAAATATAACGAGTGTTGATGGATTCGTGAATGCGCATCTAGGTAAAGGAAAAATTGTAGATTCATTAAATGTTTCTAATTCATATAGTGTGGCTGCTATCTTAGAAATGGGATATGAAAGTTGTGTAATCAGTGATGAGTGTGACAAGTATCAGGTTGAAGAAATAATGAAGGGCTTTTCGAATCGTTATCATTTTGATGCTCCAGTCTATAAGACTTTATATCAGAAACGACGCTTGATGACGATGAAACATTGTCCTGTAAATACGGCTTTAAAAGATGGTAAGAGAATGAATTGCGGTTTGTGTCATCATCATCGTTATGAGCTTGAAGGCTTAGATGGAAAGCGTGTCTTTTTGCTTGGAGATAAAGATTGTCACATGCGATTGTATGATGTGAATATTATGAATGAAATTGAAAATCGAAAAGATTATGAATCGTATGGAATAAAACATTTCCGCTTTGTGTTTACTGATGAGAACCAAGAGGAAGTTAAAACCGCTTTCAGAGCCTATAATCGTTGATTTTAGATGGCTTGCGTGCTATTATTTTATTAGCTTAAGGCTTAGAGGAGGATATTTTAATTATGCCTATTATTGTTGATGTATATGCTCGTGAAGTTCTAGATTCACGTGGAAATCCAACTGTTGAAGTTGAAGTAACTACAGAATCTGGTGCTTACGGACGTGCTATGGTACCAAGTGGTGCAAGTACTGGTGTTCGTGAAGCTTTAGAATTACGTGATGGAGATAAAGCTCGTTACTTGGGAAAAGGAACAACTAAAGCTGTTGAAAACGTAAACACTAAAATTGCTCCAAAAATTATCGGTATGGATTGCCGTGACCAGGTATTAATTGACAAAACAATGTTAGAATTGGATGGAGACCCATTCAAGAAAAATTTAGGTGCTAACGCTACTTTAGGTGTTTCTATGGCTTGTGCTTTAGCAGCTGCTGATTTCTACGGAGAACCTTTATACAAATACTTCGGTGGATTCAACGGAAAAACATTGCCAGTTCCTATGTGCAACGTTATCAACGGTGGATCACACGCTGACTCTACAGTAGATTTCCAAGAATTCATGATTATGCCAGTTGGTGCTAAGAGTGAAAAAGAAGCTGTTCGTATGGCTGCTGAAACTTTCCACGCTTTAAAATCTGTATTAAAGAAAAAAGGATACAACACTAACGTTGGTGACGAAGGTGGATTCGCTCCAAGCTGTAAAGATGGAAACGAAGAACCTCTTGAATTATTAGTTGAAGCTATGGAAGCTGCTGGATATGTTCCAGGAAAAGATATGAAGATCGCAATGGACGTTGCTGCTAGTGAATTCCACAACACTGAAACTGGATTATATGAATTGAAAAAATCTGGTCAAGGAACTAAGACTAGCGATGAAATGATCGACATGTACGAAGAATGGATTGCTAAATACCCAATCATCTCTATCGAAGATGGATTAGGAGAAAGCGACTGGGACGGATGGAAAAAATTAACTGACCGTCTAGGAGACAAAGTACAATTAGTTGGTGACGACTTATTCGTAACTAACCCTTCAATCCTTTACGAAGGAATCGAAAAAGGAATCGCTAATGCGATCTTAATCAAAGTTAACCAAATCGGTACTTTAACTGAAACATTCGACGCTATCGAAATGGCTAAGAAACACGGATACACTTGCATCGTATCTCACCGTTCAGGAGAAACTGAAGACACTACAATCGCTGACATCGCTGTTGGATTGAACGCAGGACAAATCAAGACTGGTTCATTAAGCCGTACAGACCGTATTGCTAAATACAACCGTTTAATGCGTATTGAAGACGAATTGAACCAACGTGGAACTGTTAACGTTGCTGAATACCTTGGAGACAAGACTTTCTACAACTTACCAGCTGTTGAATTCAAAAAGTAGTATTTCACTAAGAACTTTAGCTAATTAAGACCCTTCGGGGTCTTTTTTTTTGACGCGTTTCGTATTACTATTAAACAAGTAAAAGGAAGTGCTATATGGTTAGGACAATTGTATGTGATTTAGATGGATCTTTAATGAATCCGAGTAGTGGAATCTATGTCAATGAAGCTGTTAAAGAAGCATTGATTGAAGTTGAAAAAAGAGATGTCTTAGTCGTATTAAATTCAGCTCGATGCTTTCAAGGTGTGTATCCATTGTCTAAACAGATTTTGATGCAAGATTTTGGTGGATATGTCATTAGTTGTAATGGAGCCCATTGTTTTGATGTGAAAATGAAAAAGACGATGTTTGAGTATGTAATCTCAAATAACGATGTTTCATTTATTTGGCAATATGCTCAAAAGCATAATTTAGGCGTTGGATATAGTCAACCCGATTATTTTGTGGCAAATAAAATGACACATGGATTTGAACTGGATATGCATAATTGTGATGTGGATTACATTTTAACGAATCACATGGAAAAATATTTAAAGGGTTCTGTGTGGAAAGTGTCTATATCGGATTCAAAATCACGAATTGATTCAATTTATGATGAAATGAAATCGATTATTGAATTAAATTGTAATGTAAAAGTTGTGCATAGTACAGATACGATGATTGACATTATTCATAAGGATTGTGAAAAGTTAAATAGTGTGAACCGCTTGTTGAAGAATCTTGAAATCTCTTGGAAAGATGTCAGTTCCATCGGAGATGGTTCAAGTGATGCGCCTGTATTAGAAGCATCTGGTCTTGGTGTTACTCTTGAAAATGGTTGTGAAGCATGTAAAAAAGTCGCAAAAAAAATTGTTCCTTCATGTTATGAAGATGGCTGTATAGAATGGTTAAAGGAGTTATAAAAATGAGAGTAGTCGATATGCATTGTGATACGATTCTAGAATTATTGAGTCGTGATTTAAAAGGGAAAGAGGCAAGTTTGTATTCAAATGATTTGTCGATTGATTTGGAAAAAATGAAAAAGGGTAATTATTTATTACAGAATTTTGCGTTGTTTACAGATCAAAAAGAACTAGCTATTCCTGAACAACAGACAATGCGTTTGTATGATGAATATTGTACACAAATGGATAAGTATGCAGATTATATTGCACCTGTATATAAATTTAGTGATATTGAAAAAAATGATAAAGAAGGTAAATTATCGAGTTTGTTGACACTTGAAGATGGTGGTGTTTGCTTCAATGATTTAGCGATGTTAAGAAACTACTATCGCATGGGTGTAAGAATGATTGCCTTAACATGGAATTATGAGAATGGAATTGGTTATCCAAACCTTTCTATGAAAGATATGAATGGAAATCGACCTAACTATAAGCGTAGTGTAGATACAGAAAGAGGATTGACAGAGTTTGGTATTTCATATGTAAAAGAAATGGAAAGACTAGGCATGATCATTGATGTTTCTCACTTAAATGATGCTGGTTTCTATGATGTATTGAAATATACGACAAAACCATTTGTGGCATCACATTCAAACACAAGAAGTGTATGTAATGTAGCACGTAATATGAGTGATGATATGATTCTTCAATTGGCAAAACGTGGTGGTATCATGGGACTTAATTTCTGTGGCAGTTTCTTAGCGGATCGTGATGATCACAAGAGTTGTGTCGAAGATATGGTGAAACATATTCTATATATCAAAGATCTTGCAGGAATTGATGTCATTGGATTAGGTACAGATTTTGATGGGATTTCATGTCCTTTAGAAATTGAAGATGCTTCTATGATGAATCTATTAGAAGAAGCTTTATATAAGGCAGGGCTTACACAAGAAGAAGTAAAAAAAATCTTCTATAAGAATGTATTAAGAGTTTATAAAGAAGTATTGTAAATGGATTGTTTGATCCATTCTTTAGTTTTACGCTTTTGGGTTTAGCCAGTTGAGTACGAAGTACGAAACGACAAAACCACCTGCTATGCGGGTGGTATCAAAAAAATGTTATACAAAATAATCACCATTCTTTCTATAATGAAGGTGTTCAAGCTATCAAAATAAGAAAGAATGGTGATTATAATGGCTAATAAAGCTAACTCTTTAGCACATACAAAATAGATGTGTAAGTATCACATCATTTTCACTCCAAAGTATAGACGAAAAGTGATATACAATCAATATCGAAAAGATTTAGGTGAAATATTGAGAGAATTATGTAGATACAAGCATGTGGAAATCATAGAAGGACATTTGATGAGAGACCATGTACACATGCTGGTTATGATACCTCCATCATTATCTGTATCTGCATTTATGGGATATCTGAAAGGAAAGTCAGCATTAATGATGTTTGACAGACATGTAAATCTGAAATATAAGTTTGGAAACAGACATTTTTGGAGTGAAGGATATTATGTAAGTACTGTCAAAATATATTCGAGAGTAGGAAATGCATGATATCGCAATGGATAAAATGAGTGTAAAGGAGTACGCAAATCCGTTTTCAGAAGCAGAGCAACAGGTATATAAACAAGAAAAAGCAAAGAAATAGTAAAAAAATGAAGCCTTTTGAGGGCTGGCGAGAGTCAAAAGCGATAGCTTGAACGAAGTGAAAGCAGCGCCTTGAGACGCGAGCTGGCAGTAAAGGCTTATAGCCGCAGAGAAAACCACGCCTTTTAAGCGTGCTTTTTATTTTTGTTGAGGGATATGATATAAAAAATTCTGTAAGAAATAGAATGAAAGATTATGGAATTATTGAAACTGTTAGGCATTCTAATTGTCGTAATTGGATTTGTATTAAAATTGGATTCGATTTTGATTATTATGTTTGCTGCTATTGTGACTGCACTTGTTGCAGGTATGGATCCAGTTACTTTCTTGGAAACACTTGGATCTAGTTTTATCGCTAACCGCAGTATGTGTGTATTTGTGATGGTCATGGTTTTTGCGGTATTTAATGTAAGTTTTGGTGGCGTTGCCGGATTTGTTTGTCCTATTGTATTGCCTATGGCGACTGCTGCAGCTAAGAAAAATGGTAAAAAGGTCACTGAAAAGTATGAAGAAAACTTAAAAGGAATGGCAAGTGGTATGGAAAATATCGCATGGTTCTTCGGACAAGTTTTGTTTGTAGGAACAAGTGGAATGATCTTAGTGCAATCTACATTAGCTGACTTAGGATATGATGTTGAATTAGTCGATTTAATGAAAGTACAGATTCCGGTCGCTATTATCGCGGTTGGAGTTGCGATTGTGTATTACTACCTTAAAGATAAACAATTATCTAGAAGGGAGACTAAATAATGAATCCAATTCAATTTTATAATGCAATCTAAGAACACTCGTGACTTTAGTCATGAGATGAATTAGATGTGCAGATGTTATATAAATAATTTACAAATAAATAATAAATATAGTGCTTTAAATATATACATATGTTATAATATAGATGAGGAAAAAAACATGGAAGTTGTTAAAGGAAGAGGCTATGTCTATTCAATACAGTATCATATTGTATGGTGTGTAAAGTATCGCCGTGATGTCTTGAATGGACAGGTCGCAATAAAATTAAAAGAGCTGCTGATTCAGATTTCAAAGGATAATGGTTTTCAAATTCTAGAAATGAATATGGATGAGGATCATATCCATATGCTGATCAATTGTACGCCGCAGCATTACATTCCA
>ULOD01039411.1_pt1 | contig 14693 bp, 17 predicted proteins | sample 1952351 | NCBI WGS metagenome assembly ULOD01 (sample SAMEA4835596, study PRJEB28245) | human gut metagenome | biome: gut microbiome; material: fecal sample | place: Denmark | collected 2008 | reverse complement strand
GCGGGATGTATTGCGGGACAGTCAGAACGGCATCCTGCTCTGTACACAGCAGAGCCTTCCCTCCAGCGTGAACTTCGAGTTTGTCAACAAGATCATCATTCCGGAGATGCACTACAACAACGCCGGCATGAGCCAGTTTTATATGCGGTTCGTCCGCTACACCTCCACGGAGAAAAAGGATCTGTATTTCCCCATCTACATTGGAAGTCTGGAATCCAACCTCATGCAGATGGTGCTGGCAAAGGAAAAGCTCACCATGTTTATGAAGGGGCAGGATGCGGATATGGAGGAGATCTATGCCAAATTCGGTGTGGATTATGACCTGCTCTCCACGTTGATGACCCGTGAAACGGATGACGAGGGACACCTGCGTATCCACTGGGGCGAACAGAAGATCGCCTGATTTTCAGGAAAGGAACAAAAAATGGACAAGTTTCATATTGAGCTCTATCCAAAGGCTGATTTGGAAAACGAATGGGCAAAGAACAAACACACGCCCGGCCCCTGTATGCGCTGCGGCGGCCCCATGCGGGAATCTCTTGCCGAAAACGCTCTGAGCCGTGCGCTGAATGTCTATGTCTGCCCTGCGTGCGGCATGGACGAGGCCCTGCGGGATGCTGCGGGGAAGGTACTCCCCATAAGCGAATGGTACGCCGTGAAGCAGCGCTGTTTTGCGGAGCATAAGGACCCGCGGGCAGTCAAGCTGACGCCGGCCTGCACGTTCATGGAGCTCTTCTCCGGAGCGCGGAAGACGCTGCCGTTGAGCGGCGCCCGGTATCCTGCTTCGCTGGTTGCCTATTCCCGCTCTGACTATGACGGGTGGCGATGGTGGACAACATGGTTTCGGGATGAAGAAATACGCCTGGCTCCGGAGCTTGCACAGGAAATCGACGCCTTCCAGTCACAGCTTTTTGCCCTGCCGGAATTCAAAAACCTATGGGCGATGGAGCGAATGTGCCGGCTGTATGCCCAGCCGACAAATGAGCCCACGGAATTTAATCTGTACGCGGAAACGGCGCATTTTCAAATCTGGCTCCGCTTGATTACACGGGAGCGGGACTATAACCTCTACACATATTTCTTTGCAAAATAACCCAGTTGTTCAGACGCAGAAAGCCGGGAGCCGCATCGCGGCCTCCGGCTTTTTCTTTGTGTACAGGCATATTTTTTCCGGAACGATCCGATTTTTGTTGCTCTTATGCGTATTACATCCGTATAAGAGAAGTATAGGAGGTACATAGCCATGTTAATTGCTGTCGATCACGGGAACAAACAAATCAAAACCGTCCATACGCCGCCGTTTACCTCCGGGCTTATCCAGAGCGACACGCCCGGCTTCGGAACGGACGCATTGGCCTATCGGGGGAAGTATTACACATTGACCGATCAGCGGATCCCCTACCGCAGAGATAAGACAGAGGATGAACGCTTCTTCATTCTGACGCTTTTTGCCATCGCGCATGAGATCGAAGCGATGGGACAGTACAGCGGCAGCCTCATGCGCGTGCAGCTGGCGGTCGGCCTTCCTCCCGCGCATTTTGGCGTGCAGGCAAAGCGGTTTATCAACTATTTCAACGGGCGGGGTGCGGTTGCTTTTCAGTTTAAGGGAAAGCCCTATGCCATTTTCATTGAAAACACAGCCTGTTTCCCGCAGTCCTTTTCTGCCGCTGCTGCCACGGTAAAAAACCTCGCCTCATTCCCCAGAGCGCTGGTGGTCGATATCGGCGGCTTTACGGCAGATTATGTGCGTTTGCGGAACGGCGTGCCGGACATGGCAGCCTGTGATTCTCTGGAAAACGGTGTGATCCTGCTCTATAACCGCATCTGCGCAAAAGCAAATGCCGAGCTGGACATTCTGCTGGAGGAAAGCGAGATCGACCTGATCCTGCGCGGCGAGGATCAGGACGCGGCGCCGGAGGTCATCGCTCTGGCAGAACGGGAGGCACAGGAATTTATCAACGACCTGCTCAGCGGCCTCCGGGAGCGGATGCTGGAACTCAAGTCCGGCAAAGTGATCTTCCTGGGCGGGGGCGCTACTCTGCTGCGCCGGCAGATCGAAGCGTCCGGAAAAATCGGGCAGGCGATTTTTGTGGAGGACATCAATGCCAATGCCAAGGGGTATGAGTATCTTTACCGGCTTCAGCACAGCGGGCGGTGAGTGTTATGACCGACAAGAAGGACCCCGGGAAATTCACGATCCGCTTCAACATCTGTGACCCACAGCATAAAGCGGTGATCGACCTGCTCAACCGGCAAGGCCGCAGCAAAGCGCAGTTTCTTGTCAGCGCTGTCCTGCACTATATCAACTGCAAGGAGACGCCGGAGGTGTCTGTTCCGGTTCCGATTCCGGATCAGGCGGCGCTGGAGGAGATGATCCTTGCCATCCTGGCAAAGAACCAGAGCCATTTGAAAAAGCAGCCCGAGCCGAAGTCTGCCCCCGCACAGCAGGATGCGGCTATCTCCGCTGCGTCTGAACCTATGCCGCCTGCAGATGGAGCAGAATTGGAACAATGGTTTGGCGGGCAGGATGGTGTGGCATCGATCCTGAACTCTCTGAAAATGTTCGAGCAGGATTAAAAGCAAAGGACCGGAACGAAGCCGCCCCCGTCAGGCTCAATGCTTGTGATATGCTCTCCCCATGAGCAATGTCATTAAGTTTGCGCACAAAACGCTCAATCACTTATGATGGTGATTGAGCGTTTTTATTTCAGCGCAGGGAGACATAAGTCTTGCGGATCATCCCATATTTGGCTATACTGAGAGAAACCTTTGTAAGGAACAATTGACCGGCGAGGAGGGAAAATTATGCTTCCCATGCTCTTAGCAACGATTGAAAACGATGCAGATCGAGCACTGTTTGCGGAGATCTACGAGCAATACCATGAGCGAATGGAGCAGGCAGCGCTTCGCATTTTGAAAGACACTCATGATGCGGAGGACGCTGTTCAGAATGCCTTTTTGAAAATAATTCGTAATTTCGAAAAGTTTTTAGAGCTTCCCTGTAAGAAAAGACCTTTCTGGTGCGTCTGTATAGTAAAGAACGAAGCGATCACGCTCCTGCGGAAGAAGAAAAAAGCCATCATGCTGGAGAGCATGGAGGATGCATACGATGCCAGTGCCGATATTGAGAAGGCGTTGTCCTATGAGGATATCATCCGCCTGTTCGCGGGGCTGCCGGAGACCTATCGGGCAGTTCTGGAGATGAAATTCCTGCTGGACTGCTCGGGGAAGGATATCTCTCAGAAGCTCGGCATTTCAGAAAATGCGGTCAATGTACGCATTTCCCGCGGCCGCGCGATGCTTCGGGAGATTATATGAGATGAGCAAAACAGACGGAAAAAACTGCGCGCAAACAGGCAAATGGGAATCAAAAGAGCTTAGGGCATCTCAAGGGTGCAAAAGCCATAGCGCGGTAAGCCCCGCGCCTGAAAAAGGTATGGAAAAGACAGATTAGGCGGAACGCCGAAGCTGTTTGGCAGAACGGTAGGAGTGAGAGCCGTGCAGAACGGCGGCCAACGCAACCGCTAAAGCGGAGATGTGGGCCAGTGTATTGAGGTTCGCCACGCTGGTTCCATTGCGCACCCACAGCCGTTCCTGACCTGTGGATTTGAAGCGGGAATTGTAACGCTCGCACTCTGTACGCAAGGCGTATGTTCTCTTGAAACAGAGGCATCTGCGGTCAATGGAAAGTCTGTAATCGTTTGGAATGGTTTTATATTTCGTGCAGCCCCGGTTTTTCTTGCCGTTGTTCCAGTTCTTGTGGTTGCAGGGGCAAACACCGGTCTTGGACTGGCGGAACGGGCAGCAGTATTTCTGGCGGGTACGCCCATTGTCGGTTGTTTTGCCGTCCTTGTGCATGGCGAACCCGGCCTCGCAGACCGGATTACCGGCAGGAAGTGCCTTTAAATCTTTCGTGCCGCGTGGATTGAGGGGGATAAACGCCTCGCCCTCATAGACCGTTTTTACGGTATTGTAGATGCTTTTCACATCGTAGCCCTTGTCGGCAAGGAAGGCGCATTCCTTCAAAGAGATCGTCTGATCCGCGGCCGCGAGGATATCAGCGGCGACGGAGGAATCGGCAACATTGCCCGGTGTGGTCAGCTCGTAGAGCGGCAGGCCGGAGATGCAGTCCACCAACACATGACTTTTGTAGCCCCAGTAGAACTCGTACCGGCGCTCATTGTGCTGGTTGGAGGCCGAGTGGACGCCCAGAGCGCAGTCCGGGTCGCTTTTGGGATGGTTTTCCTTGGAGAACTTGTTCTTTGCAAAGGATTTCGGATTGTTCTGCTTCGTGTTTGCCGTGACGGGCGTGGAATCCAGGCCAATAAATGAGGCGTCCACGATCCCCATCTCATAGAGTTTCTTCACCTGTGCCGCCATGATTTCTTTCAATGCAGCGTTATCCATTTTTTTGAGGAAACGGTCATACGTCCAGTAGGACGGCAGCGGCTTCATGATATTGAACCCGCAGTAGTGGGCAATGAGGCGATTGTTGTCCAGATAATCCACCAGATCTGTGATTTGAGAGAACCCCTCACATTTCATAACGATAAACGCGCAGACCATGGCTTCTTTGGGGAAGCCCCGCCGCCCGGTTGCCGCTCTGGGCAGCGTGAAGTCCAAGCTACTAAAAAGTTTGTCATAAAACATGGCGGCACTTTGGGATGTGAACAGCGTCACATCCTGAATGATTTCCTGTCGGTAGATAGCGGCCAGCCCCTTTCTGGTTGGTTTTCTCTCAAGTCAATTTTACCAAAAAGGGGCTCCGCTTTCTATACCATTTGAGTGATTTTCGGCTTCAGCCATGGCCGGGAACCATTGCAATTATTACTCTTTTGGAGTTTTGCTCATGGCTGGGAGATTATGGAAAAGGAGGCGCTGCATCTATGACAGAGAAAGAGCTTGATGCCTTCATGAGCAAGGTGCTGCTGGATGCCATTGCATTTGATGAGGATCGCCTTGAGGAGAAAATCCCCTATGCTGCGTCTGCACGACACCGGCGTCAAATGCGAACGATGCTGAAAGATCCCGTGCGTTGGACAAGAGAACGGGGCAAGCCTGTCTGGAAAAGGGTGCTGCAGACAGCAGCAGTCATATTATTGATGCTGTCATTGGGACTTGGCAGCGTGATGCTTGCCAGCCCGACCGCTCGGGCGACGATTGTTCGGTGGGTTACCGAATGGTATGAAACGCATATTGTGTTTCGCTATGCCGGAGAGGATGCCCCGGGGGAGATGCCGCGGTATGAGCTGGGGGAACTACCAGAAGGTTTTGTGGAAAATCTGGAAAGTCAATTTGTAGGCACAGGAATGACTGCCCACTTCTATGAGAACGAAAAGGGCGATGTGATCCTGTTTGAATATATCTATATGCAGCAAGGATCTTTGAGTGGTGCCAGCACAGAAAATGCATATGTGGTTTCTGTTTCTATCAACAGATGTGAGGGCTTATTGGTAATCCCCAAAGAAGAGAATAGCAACAGTATGCTGATGTGGTTTGATCCAGAGCATAATCTACAATTTACCCTTGATGCGCCGCTTGGTCAGGAGGACATTCTGTACATGGCAGAGAGCGTGCATTTGGTCGAAACGACGAAATAAGATATTTTCGCAAAAAGCTGTAAGAAAGGATACCCCTTTCCGCGTCTATTGGGTAGAAGCAGAAACAATCTGCCGAGAACACGCGGAAGGGGGTGATTTTGTGAAAAGAGTTGTGGCAGCGGTGCTCTGTGGCCTTGTGCTCACAATCGGAATTGTAGCGCAGGCTGTAGAGCCACGAGCAGCAGGATACTCATTGTCGCTGACTTTCGATGAGACAACTGCTGTATGTGAAGCATCCTGTAGAGGGGACAAATCGACCGATTATATTAAAGCGACGTTAACACTCTATCAGGGCAGTACCTATGTGACTTCGTGGAACGGTGAAGGAAGTTACAGAGCGATTGTATCTGGGCAGCGCAGTGTGACTCGTGGGAAGAGCTACACGCTGAAGCTCAACTATACCATCAATGGGGTGGCGCAGCCAGAGCAGAGCGTGACAAAGGTTTGCCGATAAACAATGCGCCCGTGGATCGTCTACATATATGTAGACGATAAGGGATATCCCTTATCGAAAAATTTAGAACAAAAGAAAGTAGAGGAAAGGAATATGGCTAATTCATCTTAACACATTTGCTCAGGTTGTAAGCGGAACGGGTTTTTTCAGTAAAAGTCAGGATACTGGATACGCTGTGGGTGTCAGAGATCTGCAGACCTATTTGCGGAACATCGGCTATACAATCAGCGACGCTAATTACGCCCCTGACTTTTTCGTCTTCTCGTAGTGGAAATGTAATATATAAGAGCAAATGAAATCATGAAGCGGGAGATAAAGTCGGTTGCGATGGCAACTTTGTGTTGCCTGATGATATTTACATCTTGTGCAAAGACCACGCGAAATGTAAATAATGACGAGCAAGTTGTAAGTAAGGAACTTTCCACTAAAGATGCAACGGGAAAAGATATACCAGAGTGGGTAAAGGGTAGTTTAGGTGAGGGAACGCTCTTTGAGAAAGTTGACATAGATGGTATTGGTGGGGCTGACGATGAAGTGTATATCATTACTGGTCGATTCGATGACTACGGCTCTGATTATCGCAACGGCCTTACCGTAGTTTATGTGCATCTCGGAACAGGAGAGGTCCTTGCGCAAGCCATTCTATGCAAAGGAAACTATGAAACTCGCTTTGCGAATTTGATTCCCGGGCATGAAGGAAATCAAATCATTCTAGAAATTACAGATGGAAACAGCACATATTTGGCAACAAACATTTTTGTTATTGCTGTTTCCGTTGACAAGTGGCAAGTGGGGGAAAATGATGCAGATGTGATGAGAGTTCCAGTTATCAGTAAGCTGTTGGATACTACTGACTATGACAGACCTGTTGGCGGAATAGAATGGCGTGAGGGGATATCTTCTGGCAGTATCTCATACGGATTAGAGATTGTTAATATTGAAGGGCTGGAGCAGCAGGGACTACAAATATGCTATCTTGCACCGCAGGAGATTGCTGGTCAAAAGAATTTTAAGACAAGGACGATCTACTGGGATTGCGGTGTTTGGAGGGTCTGCCAGTAGAAGCTAACAAAGGCCGTTAGAAAATTTACATTGAAGCAGATACCGTCGAATAACACTTTTGAAAAATACTGAAAGGGAAAAACATGAGAAAAACACCATTTACACTTACGCTAATTTTAGTTCTGAGTATGTTGTTGAATGTTTCTTCATTTGCTGTATACGAGAACGGCCCGCAAAATATAGAGTATAATCGAACCAATGCTCAAAGTTATATTGGTATGTATACGACCTCTCCCAATTCTGCTTATCACTACTTTACCTATCCTGATGAAGGCGGAGACTGTACGAACTTTGCCTCACAGGTTGTACGCGCTGGAGGCATGAGTATGACAGCGGCGGTAGATAATCCTGGTGATTCTTCGTGGTACTACTATGGATCATCATGGGGGCGAGGAAGAAGTTCGTCTTGGACAAGTGCTACCAAATTTAGAACCTACTGGGCCGATGTAAACGGTGTGGGAGAAAAGAACGCATACCAATTTAGAGTATACTTGGCATCGGATTTTAATGATGACGATACTTGGTATGATATTTGGTCATATCTTGAGCCGGGAGATATTGTTCAGTATGTTAGGACAGATGACTGGGCAACATACCACTCTCAGGCTGTGCATCGTACTTCGTATGAAAACGAAGAGTACAAAGTTAGCATGGGACAGCACACATCAGATAGTTGGAAAAATTTGAGAAATTATGTGCTCGGACTATCAAGCGAAACAAGGGTGTGCCTTATAAAAATCTCCGCTAATACATTTAGTTCCCGAAGCGCCCGAAACTTGGCAAGAATTGCTTCAATGTCAACCAACGAACTCGCAGCAGAGGAAAACAGGCTCAACCAAACAGCACCCCAAACAATCGCTGCAGAGCATGAGAAGTGGGCTACTATAGCAATGCTGAAACAGAAGCTTGTAGAGCACGGAAAGAATAGTCAGACGAGTTATAAAACGGGTATTACAACAAACGCTTTGCTACAATTTATTCGGAATCGAATGGAAAACAATACACTTTTTCTATTATTTGTGGAGAATGCTGAAGATGGTCTACCCAAGACGCTTTTAAGCAATGAATGTGAAAAAGCGAGAACCGAAAATATAATACTTACTGATTTTGAGAAAAGAGTGCAGGAAGAAAGTGAAAATATCTACTCGCTTTGGAATGAATATTGGAGCAATATTATTCAGCAAACTCCTCCTTTCTACTATGAATAGAGCAAAACTCAAAATGGGGACTATGTTAAGCCTATACCCTTGAAGAAGCGTTAGGAGGAGAAACATGAATGCTTTTTTAAGAAAAGTGGCTACAGTATGCGTAGCCTTCTTGCTCTGTGCATCTATGGGAACCATTGCTTTCGCAAATGATCTACCCATATATAGTGAATGGGCAAAGGCGGAAGTATCTGCTGCTGAAAACGAAGGACTGCTACCGTTTGAAATGTATGATGATTGCCGGCGAGCGTTGCATAGAGACTGGGCAACAGCATTTCTTGTCAAATTCGTAGAGATAGCAACAAACGCTTCGATTGAAGGCAGCGATGTCCAAGTATTTGATGATGTACCTATTGGGCACACTATGTTTGAAGATATCAATAAGGCATACGCAATAGGAATTACAAAGGGCACTGGAGATGGCTCAAAGTTTGAGCCATACAGGGATGTGACACGAGAGGAATACGCTACTATGCTTTACCGCACATTTGACTATATTGAACAAACAATTGGTCAAAAACTCATTCTAAGATCCCTTAAGATGGTTCCTTTTGCGGATAAAGATGATATCTCCAGTTGGGCGATTGAAGCACTGGGAATCCTGTCGAACGCTGATCTGTTTCGGGGAACGGCAGAAGGGATGCTCGATCCAAAGGGCGTAATCAGCATCGAACAGGCCATTGTTTTGTCATATCGCGGAATACTATTAGTTCAGAATAGAGCGTAGGGGAACGATGTGAGTATTCCTGAGCGAGTCCTTTGCAATCAGCTTTACAGGAGTACTCAGCATTATGGGAGAGAAGAATCTTTGTATTTCATTGATGGGAAATCCGCCTTTGCTTAAAACGAGCCTTCCGATGCCCTAAAAGGAAGCTCCGCCGGGAAAGATGAAGATACCATCTTTAATTCTGACATTGAGCTTCTTCATAATTCATTCTTAAATCATTATTGCGGACTGGTGCTCAAAATCATTTTATATTAATAAGATGTTGGAAGTTGCCGAATTCTTATAGAAAAACTGCAACATGAACAGAAAATAAGCCGAGAGATTATCTCTCGACTTATTTTCTGCCCCGTACCGTCCGGCCTGCCCCATAGGTCACATTGTGTACCTGTGAACATGAACCGGCGGACTCGCGCAGTTTTTTCAGCCAATAGTAATTGCTCTTTTCGCTGATCCCTTGCTGCGCACAGAATTCCCGATTATTCAAGGGGCTATCTTTGCGCTGCTGCATAAGCTGCCGCCACTGTTCCACTCGGTATGCTTCTCGTACTTGCATGACTTCTGTCATCCCTTATTCCTCCCATTCTCTCGAAAAACTTACCGGAAGTTTTTCGACATATGGGAAGATTTTCGCACACCTTTCTCCTTTGTTCCAGCCGTGCCATTATTGAGCGCTTACATCTGTTCCGTCAACGTCGGCCTCCCTCCTGCGGTGAAACGGCAGAGATTCTTTGCCACCTTGGCTGAGAGCAGGATCTCAAACGATGAAAATGCGCCGCAACCGCAATTCATTGTAATATGAGATTCTGCTCTCAATCGCTATTCCGCTAAAAAAGCCACTTGGCAGGCCAGTAGCCCACCAAGTGGCAGATAGGGAATACCTACACACATATTTAATGGGAAAATCGCTTTAAGAATAATCCTTGAAGGTGCAGGTAAATTGTGTGCCGGAACTAATACTTCCAGGGCTACTCAATGTGTTTCCTCCATACCCAATCATAGTCACCTTGTACAGATTGGAAAGATTGCCCAAGTTCAGCCAGGTATTGGAACTGTTCAAGGTAGCTTTGCAATTTTTCATGGTCATCGTCCCATAGTCCCCAAGAGATGTCAACGAACCACCAGATTTACACCTCTCAACAACCCATTCAACAGTAGTTCCATCAAACTGCTTGCTTGCATCAAGTTCTACATAACCGCTGGCACTCTTGCCAGTCGTGTTATTTGCAATATAATATTCAAATTTGTTGTTAGCTTTCTGGAATGTGATGTAAACATGAATACTGTCTCCAGCACTAACTGTTAATGAGTCAATATACTGCATATAAACAGATTCGCCAGTATCGCTCAGATATTCATACCATGCTTTGTGTGTACTCTTCCCATAGGTACTTGTACCAGCCTGAACCAGCTTCTCAGAACCATTGTAACCACCAAAGCCAATCCAATAAGAATTTAAGGTAACTGCCCCAGACTCAATGGCACTAATAGTCGGCTGGGTATAGTCCACTTGGGCCTGTGTATAAAATTTGGAGCTGGAATCGCCAAGGTCGGAAACATAACCAGACCAATTATAGGAAGTGGCCGATGTTGCTCTCGTCACAGGAGCAGTCGGCTCAGGATTGACGGGCTGAACGGAAACTGAGATTTCAGGTTCTGGAGTACCAGTATAGTTGGCCATCAGAGAATACCAATCTGAGTAGTCACTGTTGGCCGCATCAGATAACGCCATTGCTTCTGGACGGTCAGGAAAACAGTAACGGTCCAATTCTTCGTCCGTTGCGGTTAAGGGGTCGAAATCATCAGGGGGAACGAGATAATGGTTCTTGACGCCGTCGATGATATAAACATAGTCTTTGCCACCATCATCAAATTCGGTAACATAGTCGTAAGAGACAGAAGCACAGTCTGTTGTCTCAACCTCCGCTGCAAATGCGGGCAGACTCGAAACCAAAAGCACCGCAACTCCCATCAGTAACGAGAGGAACTTCTTTCCGATTTTCATCTTTACGAGCCTCCTTGTATAATTTGTTCAGTAATTATATCACAAATTCCGCAAAGTTTGCAACACATTAACAAGAAATTAAGTAGGATAGAATCCTGACAAAATCATCTTTATCGAAGTTGTACCCATAGACTGTAAACCCGAGACTTTTGTGGACGAACTCAGCATAATATCCACTTTGCTCGTCACTGTCAAAGCGGAATATATTTACATTTTCTCCCGAAATTGTAGAGGCCAATGGCGCACTATCGTTAGTTACTTGGGTATTGTCCGACTTTGGTGCTCCGTCTTTGATTATTTCTATACTTACTTTCTCATTACCGATAGGGTTGGCCCATATGAAATTATGCCCCTGCATATCGCTTCCATCGCTGAACTTGAAGATGCCATAAGACCCGGTGTTCTCCTCAATCATGTTGGGGAAAACACTTGAAATATCAAATTCAATCCCATAGTAATCAAAAAGCTCTTCTTTTGTGTATTCATGGTAGTTGTCGGGGCCCAAAGCAAAGAAGCCTGTTTCGGGAATTTCCGAGGCGAGTTCATTTATTATAATTTCTGTATCCTCCGTGTTTGCGAGAGACAATGCGGCACCTCCCTCCGAATTTCCCGAAATTTCACTTGAAATAGCTTGACCCCGGCTGCTCAACACCACCCCAGTAAATATAGTAATTATTAAAACAACGCCAATAGCCATTCCTATCGTTTTGGACTGTGCTTTCATATACTACACCACCTCGTTTTTCGTTATAGACACAAGTTCTATTATATCTTACACGATAATAGACGAAAAATCTAATGTTTTGTTCCTTTATAAATGACGAAATGTGGCTTGCCACATCAAACAGCCGATAAAATGACAAAACAACTCGGCCATGCAGCCAAAACACTCCGGCTATCCGACAAAACAGCCCGGCTTTTTTTCGTCAAATCAGGTCGGCTTTAACACTTTAAGTATCGTCCTTAACTACTACGAGCCCTTGCACTTATGTGACTAGACTGCCGTGTACCGGCCGGTATGCGCAATGGGGAGAAGAATGACAGGGAGCACCTGCCTAATTTGAGTTATTGGGATCAGGAAGAATGTTCGTCAGCGATTAGCTTAAAGAAGACGGCGGATTCCATTGTTCGATAGTGTAATTTTTGATTTGGTATATTTCGTCACACAACTCAAGAATGTCGGCCATGTTATGACTTGTAAGAAGAATTGTAGTTGACTTATCTTTTAATTCTTTGATCACATTACACATTCGCCGATGCGAAGACTCATCTAACGCATTGAAAGGTTCATCTAAAAGAAGAATATCTTGAGATTCCATTATGGCTTGTGCAATCCCAAGTTTTTGCTTCATTCCGAGAGAGTAATTTTTGACCAAAGTTTTGCAACTGCTTTCAAGGCCGACCAAGTTCATTGCATCTCGGATGGCTTCATCAGAAGTAGTCCCTTTTATGTCTGCAAGCATTCTCAGATTTTTAAACCCTGAAAATATCTGTATGAACCCGGGGGCATCAATAAAAACACCAACATTAGGAGGAAAGTCAAAACGATCTCCAATCCTTTCTCCGCGGACGTATATTTCCCCACTGTCGGGGCGGTATAACCCGGAAATCATTTTGAATAAGACTGATTTTCCAGAACCGTTTGCTCCGATAATACCGACAACGTGCCCTTTTTGAATTGTTAGGCTGGTATTGCGAAATATAACAGTATCTCCAAAGCTTTTTGAAATGTGATCAACTAAGATTTGCTGCATTTAGAGAATCACCTCGATAATAATTTTTTGACATTTTTAATAGCCGCTAAATGAAGAATGACGATAAGAACTGCGAATATAGTGATTGTGGTTATGAAAGAGAAAAATGTGCATAAAGTGGAAGCTTTAATTTTACCAGAAAGAGATGTACCAAATAGTGGAGAAGGAAAGGGAAATAGAGAAAACAATAGATAGATGAAGAAAATTAGTATAAATGAAAGGACACTATTACTTGTACAAAGATAGCAGTTGAAGAAACAGAGTGTTGCTGCAAAGAGCTCCATGAAGACAGTTATTATAACTAAAATAAGAACTAACGGTGAGACGTTAAAGAGCGCTTCTTGTGAGGACTGCCCAGATGAGAAGGGCAAGGTAGATGCAAGCAATAGCTGGAGTGCAATGAAGATCGCTATCAGTGAAGCGAATGCACAGTTTATAGCATTATGCCATATTGAATAGCGATAAAGCCTTAGCTTGAAATAGTCACAATTTACAGAAAGGCTTGAAGAAAAAGAGAATCCAATGAGATAAATTGGCAATAGACGCAAGATAACGACTCTAGAGAAATCAAACAGATTAAACCGGGCATATCTATAACCGTCAAATAAAAGAACGATACGTTCAGAGAGCGAGACCACCGGCATGGATATCACACACAGAATACATATTATTAGAAAAACAAGACCACTGATAATGTTTTCTTTCCTGAGAAGAGAAATAAAAGACCACTTTATAATTGTACGTTGATTTACCATCTGTAGATAGTCCACCACCTCTTACATAAAAGGAATAGAATCAAACCTGTGGTGAGTAAAAATATCAGCATACTACTGACAAAAACGTACAAACCTGACAACGTGCGCAGGTGGATCGCTCCACACACAGATCATTGACCTATGCCCAAAGGGAAATTGCGCAAAACTCATTTACGGGCAAAGTGTAACACAATATATTGTATAAGTCAATACAAAAATACTATATTTAGTTTTTCTGGTGTGCGTGCAAAAAATACGGACATAGCCCCGTATTTATTTTGTGAACGGTAAAAACCACCTATTGAACCTTGAAAACGCCGCCCCCAAATGCGGCTGCATCGATTTGTCCGGGAGTTATACAGGATCGGCTGACAGTATGCGTTTGCGTACCTGCCGGGGAAGTGCCGCACAGCGGCAGCCTGCAAATACGCGGCCTGAAGCGAGGGCGCAGGAAATGGCCCGGATATAGTTTCAAGTGAATACAAATTCCAGCTTATGGTTAAAATTTTTACATCATTTTTTACAAAGGAGGTCTGCACTTGAATAATAACCTGAAAGAATCTGCTTTACACTACCTCTCGTCTCCTGCTTTCAATAAGAACACTTTGGTTGATATTACAGAGATTCATGTACGGTCAGAATCCGATGGCGATAAGATGAAAGCATTTGTAGATGCTGTCAAAAATCCGTATCTATTCCGTGTCGGTAGTATTGGCGTTCATGTGACTTATTCAGGAAATACAGGGGATACTTTACAGCGCCGTATCCATAACTTGCTCATTTCGGAGAATTGATTTTGCTGTTTCGTATGATATAATTAGTGCGTGTAGTATAGCCATATCATACGGCCTTATAGTAGGAGGTTTATATGGCATACAGAAACCGATATGATGAATATTTGCGGAAACGCCAGGGAGTTTTGCCTGATGCAAAACAGTGGAAAGCTGCGGATTACGCACGTATTTCAAGAGAGGACGGTGATAAAGAGGAAAGCGATAGCATCGGGACGCAATTTGACATCATTGATGATTATATTGCCCATAACGATGATATCACCTTTATTGATCGCTACTCTGATGATGGTTGGAGCGGAACTAATTTTACTGATGTGCGATAAAGAAGTAATAGAAGTGT
>ULOD01048647.1_pt1 | contig 14728 bp, 8 predicted proteins | sample 1952351 | NCBI WGS metagenome assembly ULOD01 (sample SAMEA4835596, study PRJEB28245) | human gut metagenome | biome: gut microbiome; material: fecal sample | place: Denmark | collected 2008 | reverse complement strand
AATATCCTCATCATTTTTTCTTCTGATTAAACAGCCACTCCATAAAACCAGGATAGTTGAAAGCCGGATTCCAACTACCATGATTACAACCAGGAAATTCAATATATTCCACATCGGCACCAATAGCTTTCAAGGCCCGATATGCTGCACGCGATCCTTCAGGAGTTACTACATTATCCGCATCTCCATGAAAAATACGAAACTTGACCGATTTGCCAGCCTTCAACCGTGCCGGATTCACTGTTCCACAAATAGGTATTGCTGCCGCAAAAATCTCCGGATAGCGGACAGCCATGTCAAATGTACCCATTCCTCCCATAGAAAGTCCCATAACATAGATACGGTCTTTGTCTATCTGCGGCATGGCCAGATAGAAATCCAACAACTCTTTCAACGTACGGAAAATAGGAGAAACAGGCACTTCCAACGGCATATCTGCCGGAGCAAAAGATGAAGGGCGCTCCGTATATGCCCAATATCCGGTTTCAGGACACTGCGGAGCCAAAATAAACGCCGGATACTTTTCGCGGTTTACAGGATTAAGCCACATCTGCCCACCATGAACCAATTGTTTCTCATTATCATTGCCACGCTCTCCGGCACCATGCAGGAAAAGCACCAAAGGATACTTTTCATCAGGTTTCATCACCTCTGGACGCAACAAACGATACAACAATGTATCTCCACGGGAAGAGATATAAGTTTCCTTTTGAAAGGTTTCTTGTGCAAACGAAAACAAGAAAAAGAATAATCCACAAAGGATGCCGATTATACGTTTCATCTTATTATTTATTTTACATGTTTAACTTCCGAACATAAAGATACACCATTTTCATTGAAAGCCTCCACACAAAAATAATAATCCTGATCAGCAGTAAGGGTTTTCATCAATAAATCAGTCTTATCATAGACCATCCAAGAGCTGTAAAGTTTGTCCGGTGCAATGCCCCAAAGTATGTTGTAACCTTGTGCACCTTTCACAGCCTCCCAACGGATGGAGATGTCACGACGGTCTGCTTGGCGGTCAAGTACCAACTTTTTGGGTTGTTGCGGTGCCTTCCCCGTACCCAATCCAAAGACGCGAAGTTCAGATATAGCCAGATTCGGTGTCGGTATATCTATATTTTTATAACGGATATAACGGGCAGACTTGGGTAATGCCAGTTCAACATAATCATTCGGAGTATCCCTATAACTTTCCTTACGGTCCACCAATATATCCCAATTCTCACCATCAAGAGAACCTTCGATGAGATAACGGTGATGGAGTCCTTCGTAGCGACCGTACATATTACTTTGATAATCGTGATAGTTTATCTGAACAGCATACACATCAGCAGGTTTCTCTAAATCAATCATCACCCACTGCCGTTCGTCATTAGCCTCGGCAAGCCAAAAAGTTTTAGTCAGTTCATCCGTTAGGGCATCTGCCTTAAATTCGTCTTTTGTAGTAAAAGCCGTCACCGGCTTGCCATACGAGAGCAACATCCAGCCACGGAACTGTCCAGCCTTGCCCGGTACGGCAGGTGCATAACGGGGATAGTCTCCGAAACGGGTATCTACATACATAATGCCATCTTTATCAAACCCTGCCGGAAACATACAAAGGCGACGTTCCCAATTCACATTGATAGAGAGTGACATCGAAGCAAAATGCCAATACTGCCCCCCAGGACCAAGCACGGTACTTCCATGTCCGGCACCGTTCATATAACCACCCGGCTTGTAGGACACCGGATTATGCTTTTGGTAAGTATAAGGCCCCATCGGATAATCGGCCACATAAACACCATCGGCATAGACATTGAATTCCGTTCCCGGAGCACCGTATTGCATATAGTATTTCCCATTATGCTTCGTCAGCCAAGGCCCCTCAATATATCCGCCCAATACAGTATCCGTATGGTTTTCACCGAAACGTTCCCAGCCATGTTTAGGCATATCCAAATTGAAGAGTTCTTTCGTTTCTCCCTTCTTGATGAAACGCCGGTTCTTGTCCAGTTCCATTCCCCTGATAGGATACACATTGGAAGAACCCCAGAACATATACGCTTTACCGTCATCGTCAATAAACAAATCGGGATCTTGCAGATTATGCAAAATTGCCGGAACAGCTTCCCAGTTTCCTGAAGCCGGATTATCCGTATAAAGGATACTCATGGAACCGGAAGGATCACCGGTCACATAAAGTACCGAATCTTTGTAATTATGTGCCGCCGGAGCATTACACCCTTGCGGATACCAGTTCCTGCCCGGACGTACAAACTCCCAGTTCAGCAAATCCCTGGAACGCCAATAACCGTGTGAACGGGTGACAAACATATAATATTCACCCCGAAACTCCACCACGGCAGGATCGGCACCGGAACGGTAGGAGATACTCTTATCCGAATTATAAATCATATACGTGTAATCGATATTCAAAGGATTACAATAAGTATCCATACGCATGTCCTGTGCAGAAAGGAAATTCGCCAAACACAACAGCAGCACCAGACCACTTAATCTTTTCATCATATTATCCACATTTATATTTCTAAATATTCATTTATACATCACGAAATATGCACTATTATTTGCACAGAGATTCAGGAACATCATATTCTTCCTGCAGGCGGGCAAGTTCCGCTTTCAATTCTGCAGCAACCTTCTCCATCCCTTTTTCACCATACAAATTATGCATTTCTGCCGGGTCCTCCTTCAAATCATAAAGTTCCCACTTGTCATCCACATAAAAATGCATCAATTTATAGCGCTCCATCTTGACACCGTAATGTGCACGGACACTATGAAAACCGGGGAATTCATAATAGTGATAGTAAAGTGACTTCCTCCAGTTTCGTGGAGTATTTTCTCCCTCTACCAACCGACGAAATGACACTCCCTGCATGTCTTCAGGAATCTCAATTCCACACATATCGAGAAAAGTGGGAGCGAAATCAATATTTTGAGTTAATCCTGTTACCTGCGTTCCAGGCTTAATATGTCCCGGCCAGCTCATTACCATCGGCATACCGAAAGACTCCTCGTACATAAAACGTTTATCAAACCAACCGTGCTCGCCCAGATAGAACCCCTGGTCTGTAGTATAAACGACAATCGTATTTTTATCCAATCCGGTACGCTTCAAATAATCCAATATTTCTCCTACACTCTCGTCCACGCTTGCCACACAAGCCATATAATCCTGCAAATAACGCTGATATTTCCATTCTGCCACCTCTTTGAAAGTACGCTGTTTCGAATAAAATTCATTGTTCCGTTCACGATAGGCATCCATAAAACGGCGGCGCTCATCCGGCTCCATCGTACCAAGAAAAGCATGAGGCCACGGGTCGAATAGCAGACTGTCGCTATTCATACCCGCAACCATCTTCAAGTCGTGACCTTCGTACATATCACGGTATATATTCATCTTCTGCATTTGTGCCGCATAACGTCCTTCGTATGCATCATAATAATTGTCGGGTAAAGGGAACTGCGTGTGTTCGTACAAATGATAATGCCGTTCGGCAGGCACCCAATTACGGTGAATGGCTTTGTGATGCATCATCAGGAAAAAAGGTTTATTCTTATCCTCGCGCCCACTCATCCAGTCTTCACAATATTGAGTGATGAGGTCAGTTACATATCCTTTATGCCGAGTGGTATCTCCCTCGGTAATAAAATACGGATTATAATAATCTCCCTGATCATTCAAAATCATCCAATGGTCAAACCCGGTAGGCTTTGAAACAAGATGCCACTTGCCGATAATGGCTGTTTCATAACCGTTTGCTTGCAATATCTTCGGCAGTGTCTGCTGCGAACCGTCAAATCCTTTATTTCCATTCCTCATAAAACCATTCTTATGACTATGCTTACCAGTCAGTATGGCTGCACGACTGGGACCGGAAATGGAATTGCAACAGTAATTATTCTGAAATACCGCCCCTTCATGCCCAATACGGTCAATATGGGGAGTAGGAGCTATTTTACCTATGGGATGTCCATATATACTCATTGCTTGTCGGGCATGGTCATCACTCATGATAAAAATAATGTTAGGACGCCTGTTTCCTATTCCTTGTTTCTGTTCTTGTCCTTGCATCCAAACCGAAGGAACAAAGGGCAACAAGGCAATTCCCCAGGATAGTTTATTTTTCATGTATTCATTATTTGTTGTAATTTATCAAAGGCGTAACACCGTTTTATAATTTACTGATTATCAGTACAGTTAGAATACAGTGCATTCAGTATACGACTGAACCCTATTCAGTATACGACTGAATGGCATTCACTATACGACTGAATCAGGTTCAGTATACAAGTGTTTCTTGAGCCCTTATGATTTGTAAATAATGCAGAATAGAATTAGACGAGTGCCTCTTTACAGTTTCAAAGTAACCAATACGGGAGCATGGTCGGAAAGATAGCCATTGTCCGGCTTATCGCCAACTGTGCGGTAACGCTCCACCTCTACAGAAGCATTTACGAATATAAAATCTATCAGCCTGCGCTTCTCCACCGGAATACGTCCGAAGTCATGAAAGCTCCATGTCGGTCCGTAAACGACCTTTGCCGTGGAACAAGCGTTCCTCATTCCACCTTCCGTCAATATAGTGACCGGCTCGGAGTCTACCGTTCCATTAAAGTCTCCAGTGATAATTACCGGAAGCTCTCCCGCTATTTGCTTTATCTTCTCGAGTATTAACTTAGCGCTTTCTCGACGTGCCACCTCACCTACATGGTCAAAGTGGGTGTTGAAAGCAGCTACTTTCCTGCCACTCACCTTGTCTTTCAACACAGCCCAAGTCACGATACGCTCGCATGCCGCATCCCAGCCTTTCTTTCCGATGGAATCGGGAGTCTCACTCAGTCCGAAATCTCCGTTCTTTAAAAGCTCAAAACGCTCTGTCTTATAAAAAAGGGAGCAATATTCGCCTTTCTCTTTTCCATCTGCACGACCTACGCCAAGGGCAGTATATTGAGGAAGACGCTCCTTCAAGTCATTGAGTTGATTCTTTACCACCTCCTGCATGCCCACAATGTCCGGAGCATAATAAGCAATCATCTGTGCTGCATTATCCTTACGGTATTTCCAGTTATTCATACTGTCCGCTACATGATCCAGACGGATATTAAACGACATCACCTCCACCTTAGCTTCCGGTTGCTTGCCGCACGAGGCGACAAGCAATACGAAAGCAACCAATACACTATTGAAAAGCACGTTTTTCATGGTTATAATCCTTTTTAATCTATATAAAATTTACCAAAATCAAATCCTGCCAAACCTAATCAGCCTTATTCAAATAAGGAGACGTAAAGCCTAATCTCTTCAATCCCTTCTGTACATCGGGATGACTCATGAAAAGCTTCCAAATTAAACCGGTGCGATAGTTCTCTATCATCACAATAATCGGTCCCTGGTCAATGGCAAGATACGAAGGCGCAAACCAATCCTCAGTCAGATTAAATGCATCTTTGAACCCATATTCACCCCAAAGACGGTCACCCAGTTCTTCATAGAAATAGCGCATGGCCTCCAAAGAATATTCCGGTGTATAAGGGATGGATGAAAGGGCCGCAGTAGGCGTAATCACGCCGCGATCATTTCCGGGGCTATGGGCCGAATAGCCTTTATCACCGTCACTGGCTGTCAATCCCCAGCATTTCTCACCGTAACCCTTATATCCCTTCGGATTGTCGATACAATAGGCACGGTTAATCAAGGTATGGGCCTTCATTTGTTCCTCGTAGTCAGCATAGCGGTCCTTCAAGCCATGCGGATCAAGCCCCATGTAAGAGTAATGAGTAAAGAACAAAGGACCGCCCTTACCGTTATCGTTTCCGAGAGGAAGCCTGATGCCATAATACTCCCGACCATTCAGAAAAGTATTCGCATTGACCCAGCCTTTATGATAAACACTCTCGGCAATCGGATAAGTAGGAGAAGACGCACCTAAAATATAAATAATGTGGCACTCGTTATGACCTTTAATCTGATGGTTCATCGCCCACCCGTTATAGGGTGACCAATGCCAATACATCACATCTTGCCCCTGAGTGAAAAAATTCCACTCTGCTTGGCGCCACAGATTATTAATCATTCCCCGGATACGGTTTTCCGTCGGATTATCCTTTATAAAATACTGATGGGCAGCCAACAAACCTTCGAACATGAAAGCGGATTCTACAATATCGGCTCCATCATCCTTACGGCTGAAAGGAATGGTCTTACCGGTTTTACCGTTCATCCAATGTGCCCACATGCCGTGATAACTGTCGGTATTCTTGTCGCTCAAGAAACGAACAATCTTCAGTATACGTTCAGCACCTTGTTCACGGGTGATAAACCCGCGTTCTATGCCGACAATGATAGCCATCACTCCGAATCCCGACCCACCAATGGTAGCTGTCTCGGCACCACCGTTACTCCGTTCATGCGCCAATCCGGATTCAGGATGGGCAAAATCCCAAAAGTAACGGAAAGTTTGCTTCTGAACGAGGGTCATAAGTTCGTCGTCAGAAAGCCGCTTCTGCTTTTTCTGTCCCGAAATCAAATTAAAAGGGTATAGCAAAAGTATCAAATATATTAATATTCTCATCATAATCATTCTTTTAGTTTAAGCACGGACTCTGAAAGCCAAGCTTCTTCAGTCCTTGTTGGATTTCCGGTATAGACATAAATAAATTCCAAAGGAGACCTGTTCTATAATTCTCTATCATACAGATTATCGGCCCTTGGTCAATGGCTATGTACTGAGTATCGTACCAATCTGCCGTCAAATTAAAGGCATCTATAAAACCATAATCTTTCCAAAGTTTGTCTCCCATCTTATAATAGAAGAAATGCAGCGCTTCCATTGACTCCTCCGGAGTATAAGGAAATGCAGACAAAGCAGCTGTTGGAGCAATGACCCCTTTATCATTAGTAGGTGAATGAGCTGAATATCCCGTATCGCCGTCACTTGCCGTCAACCCCCAACAAGAAGCGCTATAACCCGTATATCCTTTAGGATTTTCCTTACAATAATTGTAATTAATCAACGTATGATTGCGATTTTGCATCCAGTAATCGGCATATTGGTCTTCCAGTCCTTGTGGGTTAATGCCTAGAAAAGAATATTGAGATAAGAACAGCGGTCCCCCTTTATCCGAACCTAAAGGAAGAGTGATGCCATAATAAGATTTTCCATTCCTGATTCCTCCATTTTTAGCCCAGCCCGCTTCATATACAACTTTATCGATAGCATGTGTTGGAGACGAAGCAGCAAGTATATAAGTAATCAGACACTCATTCCATCCTCTTATTGCCAGGTTCTTCTCAAAACCGTAATCGGGACTCCAATGCCAATATAGTACATCTTCACCATTTTTCCGGAACCAAGTCCAGTCAATAGCTTCCCAAAGACGGGTTATGTCGGCACGCAACCTGCTTTCTACTTCCGTATTTTCCTTGAAATAGGCTCGAGCGGCAAGCAAACCTTGAAATAACAAGGATGTCTCAACCAAATCGGCACCGTTGTCTTTCTCACTGAAAGGTTTGGTTGCTCCCGTTGCGCCATTTATCCAATGTGCATAAGCACCATGATAAGCCGTACATTCCTTATCAAGAAAAGTAACTATCTTCTGCACTCGTTCAACAGCTTGCTGACGGGTAATAAAGCCCCGTTCAGCAGCTACCAGCATGGCCATCACGCCAAAGCCGGTACCACCGGTAGTAACGACATCGCCCGAAGTAGTACGTTCGCGCGCCATTCCGGAATATTCATGCCCAAAGTCCCAGAAGTACTTAAAGGTCTGCTTCTGTACCAATGTCAACAAGTCCTCATCAGGGATACGCTCAAACTTGTCTGTATCATCCATTCCTGTCTTAATCATACAAACCTTGCCATTGGAAAGCAGTGTCCCGGAAGTGGATTTCACCCCCGGATTGACAATCAATTTATACGATGACAAGACTTTAAAGCCTCCCTTAGGAGTCACCGATACTTTTTTCTCTTGCAGGAACTCATAATCGCAGCTTACAGGAAGCTCCTCATGTTTCAAAGCAATATTGTTACGGGCTGAAGCCTCATCTACAGCATCCGAGAACTCCAAAACAATGGCTACATTGGGAGCAACATTCTCAAATGTCTGTTGGTTTTGTTGGTCACCCACAATGATATTCTTCAACTCGAAAGGCTGATTCACTTCAGGTTGATTATCACCACTGCACGCAACCAACAAAAGACATACTATGAAATATAATACTTTCATCCTATCATCAGATTAAAGTGTAGCTTCATTCTTTTCCAGAGTAAATACTCTGAATTTCGGTTGCCGTCAACACCTTGTCATATAAGCGGAACTGATCAAGCTGACCGGGAAAGTTCTTTGCCCAGGTTTGTGCTCCTGCACCCGAAGTAAGACTCGGAGTAGTGCTGAACTGAAATGCACCAACAGCCAAAGAAGCGCCTACATTATTAAACTTCAATTTCCCACAATCTGGCAATTCTTTGGTAAAGACACCCTCACCATTACGATAAACAGTAATGGTAGAAGTATTGCCATCATACACAAAAGCCAGATGCACCCATTCGCTACCAAAAATATCATCTATTTTTGCCTCAACCCATCTTTCATCATTCTCTTTTGCTGTCTGATTGAAGATATGAACCTTGAAAAATGCCTGAGTCTCGCTATTATTATTCTCCAAGAAGATGTCGAAGTTGCCCCAGAATTTAATAGAGTTAGGGATAGAGAACAAACCTTGCGCAGAAGTATTCTTAGTGGTTCTCATCCAGAAAGCTACAGTCAAATCACCGATAGTGGGCATGTTATTTTCCAATATAGAAGGAGTCTTGGCCAAAATGTAAGCATTCTCAGCACCTTGATAGGCCATGCCAGCGATTCCGTCTTCCGCAAACTTGGCATTACCGTTATCTGCTACCAAAAATCCCCATTCACCTTTATCCCGAATGTCCTCTTCATCAAAAGGAAGATACATCTTCAAAGGGGTAGTAGGTACTTCACCTGTACTCTTAGGGTAGTCGAAAGCAGGATGATCCATATCCTGAAAACAAGACTGCATACACAATGCAAACAGGCAAGAAGCCACAGATACTATATATTTTTTCATAAGTAGTTAGTACATTTATAGATTAATAATTGGGATTTTGAACCAATACACCATTCGACTTGTCAATTTCGTCTTGCGGAATGGGCAACAAAGCATGTCTGTCTTGATAACCGGTCTTGCCTGCCGCATGAAGTACCTCTTTAGCAATACCCCAACGAACCAAGTCGTAGAAACGGTCGAACTCCATACCTAACTCAACACGTCTTTCATGACGAATGGCCTCACGCAGTTCATTCTGGTTGTTGGTCGTCACTTCCGGTAGAATTCCGATATTATTGCCACGAGCACGAGCGCGCACCATCTCCAAATAGTTACGGGCAGAAGATAAATCACCCAATTCACAAGCAGCTTCGGAAGCCATTAATACCACATCAGCATAACGTATCAGACGAATATTTACCCAATATCCTCCCTTTGTGAATTTCAAACGCATCGCCGGGTCCGTATATGCCTTCTTGTTAAAGTATTTAGCTATAACATCAGCATTCGAAATAGGTTTCTCACCATAAGGCTTGTTAGCAGGTATGGACTCTGGATCGTCCTTGCCGTTGCGTATAAAATAAAGCAAAGTTTCGTCTTTTCTCGGATCTCCCTCTTCAAAAGCATCTGCCAATTCTTGAGTAGCGGTGTGTTGCCCCCAACCGAGATTCCACTCGCCTGCGCCACGTACACCCTGAACGGAAGCAAACTGGCTTCCTATGTCATTAGAACCTGGTTGTGATTCTGTTGCCGTACATTGCAATTCAAAAACAGATTCACTACAGTTTTCACCTTTTTCTCGGAATATGTCTTCATAAGGTGTTTTCAGATTATATAAACCGGAGTTAATCACTTCTTCAGCGGCAGCCTTCATATTCCCCCAGTCATTACGCATCATGTATGTGCGTGCATGAAGAGAACGAGCAGCTCCCCAAGTGAGACGACCTACATAAAGTTGCTCCCACGTTCTGGGCAGACTGTTTTCGGCTTCCGTAAGGTCAGAATCTATTAATTCATATATCTTTGCCACAGAAGACTTTGGAACATTTGCCTCAGCTGCATCATAAACTTTAAAGTCAATCAAAGGCACTTCACCAAAAGCGCGTACAAGGTTGAAATAACAGAAAGCACGTACAAACAAAGCTTCCCCCTTATTGACGAGGTCACCTTCTGTCAATGACGGATTTTGGCTCATCTCATCAAGCAAATCATTTACCTTATGTATCAATGAATAGTTATCATTCCAATAACTCTTAATCATCCCATTACTTGCCAAATATTCAAAGTCATCGAACATCTTGCCGGTAGCAGCTCCATCGGACAATGTACTTCCTTTCTCTGCGTCCTCAGAACGCATACCGTGGATTGCCAATGCAGTATTGCCGCTTGTCAAATGAAAACCGCGCAACTTGGCATACATATTAAAAACCTGTGTTTCATAAGTACCACCAGTCAAATCATCCTCTGTCTGTTGTCCAAGCGGTTTTCTATCAAACATATCCTCACACGAAGTTAGTGCAAAGCTTACTGCTAAAAATGCTATATAATAAAATATCTTCTTCATAGTCTGTCTCTATATAATTTTAGAAAGTCAAATTAAAACCAATCGTATAAACTGTAGGCATAGGATAGCCTCCACCATCAATACCAAACGAAATAGCACTTCCGCCCACTTCCGGAGTATATCCTCCATTACGGCTCCAGGTCTTGGGATTCTGCACATTGGTATAAAGACGCAGTGACTGTACCTTGATACGATTCAACAGTCGTTTGTCAAAGTTATACCCCAATTCGATATTACGGATTCTGAAGAAACTGCCATCTTCGATGAAATACGTGGAAGCCTCCTGATTTATTTTGTGTGAAGGGTCGAGCAAGGGCTCCCAATTGGAAGTGCCCTCTCCATGCCAACGATTCAATTGCTCTGTGCGATAATTCAGTTGTGCATAGCTACTGCTTCCCCAATTACGGTAAATTTCATTTCCATAAACACCCATCATGTCAACAGTCAGGTCCAGATTCTTCCATCCCAAATTAACATTAAAACCGTAAGTAAAATCAGGAGTTGGATTACCTATCATTGTACGGTCATTATCAGTAATTTTGCCATTACCGTCAACATCAGCAAATTTCAAGTCACCCGGTGTTACCGAGCCAACCGAGTTAATCGGAGAGAAACGGATGTCGTCTTCGTTCTGATATACACCCTCAACCTTGTAACCATAGAAATAGCCAATCGGATAACCTTCGGAAACACGTGAGGGACCACTGATAATATTATAGTCTTTGTTTACCAGTGAAAGCACCTTGTTATCAATAGTGCTCAAATTAGCACCTAATCCATATCTCCAATCTTCCCCAATCTTGTCGTTCCAAGAAGCACTAAGTTCAAAACCGCGATTGCGAATCTCACCCACATTCTGTAATCCGGGAACAGTACCTGCAATACCCGGAATGGAAGTCAACATATCTTTTGTTGTTTTGTTATAATAAACCGGAGAAAGCTGCAAACGATCATTGAACATATGCATGTCAAAACCTACTTCCCATGAATAATTACGTTCCCATCCCAAAGTAGGTGAAATCAGTTTGTTGGGGCCCTTACCCGCAATGATATTGTCACCGAATACAGCTGATCCCGAACTAACAATGGTGGCGTATGCTGGATAACTGGAACCGGTATTCTGGCTGCCCAACACACCCCAAGAGCCTTTCAACTTCAAGAAGTTAATTACATTCTGGTTCTGCATAAACTTCTCTTCGGTCATTACCCAACCGGCACCGAAAGAGTAAAAGTTGTCCCAAGTATTACCTGTCTTATAGAAAACAGATGAGCCGTCCCTACGGAAAGAAGCATTAAGTAAATAACGATTCTTGTAGTTATACAATGCTCTGAACAAATAAGACATGGTAAATCTGTCACTCTGAGAACCACCATTAGTTGCCGTAGATATATCCTCGATAGTAGAGAGCCACCATCTGTCCGGGTCATCGCCCACCAAAATGCCATAGCCTGCAAGCTGGCTGCGTCCACCACTCAAACTGGAAGACTCATTGTAATTGGTGGTAAGACCGGCAGTCAATGTCAATCCATGATTGCCAAACTGTCCGAGATAAGTCAACACATAGTCAGACTGTGCAGCAAGAGAGGTAGACTTGCTTTGGTTCACACTTTCTCTTTCAGTCAACCGTTCTTTCCCCCCCTCCACATCGGGATTATAAACATAAATCAGCGGAGAATATGAACGTCCCTGGCTGGAAGCATAGTCCATAGAGAAAGTTGCTTTGAACGTAAGGTTCTTCAGAATATCTATCTCTCCGAACACATTACCTGCCACGCGATAGTTTTCAGACTTGTTGTGAGCACCGCGCAGCTCTGTTTCAATAAGAGGATTCCACACTTGTGCACGCTGGAAGTCGGGCAGCGTATGTATCAGTCCCGATTCAAGGTCATGAGTAGGAGCAATAGGAGCAGCCTTCAAAGCACCATCCACACCCTTTGCATCAGGATACTTAGCACGAACTCCATTAAGCTGAAAACCAAAACGCAGGAAATCGGTTACGCTATATTCACTGTTCAAGTTTACGGTAAACTTATTGAGCTTTTCCGTTTTAATGGAACCTTCTTCCATGACGTAACCCAAACCCAAATAAAACTTGCTCTTATCCGTTGCACCCGTAATACTCACATTGTTATTGGTCAGAAAACCTGTCTGGAATATCTCATCCTGCCAATCAGTATTACCAGCCCATTGAGTATAATCATAAGGGTCGCTTCCTTGAGATATCAACTGCTCGTTGTACAGCATCTTAAACTCTTCGGCATTCGTCACACCTACACGGTCATAAATAACCTTCCAACCCACTGAAGAGTTGATGTTGACCATCGTCTTCCCTATTTTTGCCCTTTTAGTAGTAATGATGATTACACCATTGGCACCACGCACACCGAAAATAGCCAAAGAAGAAGGGTCTTTCAAGATTTCCATAGATTCAATATCCGCAGTGTTCAGATAATTGATATTGTCCGTAAACAGTCCATCTACCACATAAAGAGGTTTGAAACCGTTAATGGAGTTCGTACCGCGAACACGGATTTCAGGGTCTTGTCCTGCACGGCCCGTATTCACCACCTGTACACCGGCAACCTTACCCTGTATGGATGCCAGTGGATTGGTAGAAGGCTTAGAAGCAATCTCATCCGCTTTCACAGTAACGATAGAACCGGTCAAGTCGCGTTTCTTGGCACTACCATAACCAACTACAACCACCTCATCAATGAGCTGGCTGTCCTCTTCCATCTTCACATTGATAGTTGAACGCCCATTTACGGCAATCTCCTGCTCACGCATACCTATATAACTAAAAATCAAGGTAGTATTAGATGCCACATCAACAATCTGATATTTACCATTTATATCAGTAATACTACCTTTACTCTCCTGCCCTTTTACACGAACAGAAGCACCGATAACAGTTTCGCCTGTCTTGTCCGTAACGACACCCGAAATCGTAATTTTGTTCTGTGCCATCGAAGTAATGGCAAACAATAACATCACACATGTAATTAGTAGATTTTTCTTCATTTTGTATTGATTTAAAATTCTTTTGCAAACATACCGGAGAAGTTGATATATGTCAAAAAACAAGCTACCACAAGAGTACCACAGTTCACCAGAGAGGTACATCATTGCTACTACCGCATCACATAAACAACAGATTATAAGGAAGATAAAAATACAATAAATATTTAGGCACTATTCATATAATAGAGCAAGAAGATAGAAAAGCAAAGGAGTTTTTATCCTATTCTAAATAACTTTATCCCATTCAAGAACGTCATACCTTTCACTGCCTCAAAACCCACCGTAAGGTTTCCATCGGTTACGATAACACGCAATTTCTTGGATAGGCAACGGTTTCCACCTACTTCCATCGCTGGAGAAAAATGGTTCAGCCAAAGTCGACCGTTGACAGAAACATTGAAAACACTGCCCCGGAAATCGGCATTGCTGAGGACAGCAGTACCCCCCAAATCATAAGTCACCCGTTCGGAAGGTGCATTCAAGTCGGCAAAGAGGAGTTCCACTTCATACTCGCCGTCGGACAAGTCGAAGCGATAGGCTTTGATGTCTTTGCGTTTAGTCTGTAGCAAAGGAACATTACGAGTATTTTTCACCTCGGCTGTGGTTCCGATACGTCCCGGAGAACGATAAAAAACTTCACCGCCCACATAGCCCCAACTTCCAGGAGTATAAACTTGGTCGGGAAGCCAACAAAGATCACTTTTGTCATCCATGAAGAAACAATTGCTACCTACGTTCACTGCAAGTTCCAACTGCCTAATATTGGCTGCTGCGATATGGCGAGGCTGTATCTTTACGAAAACATCCGAAACCTGCTCCACCTTCTTCCCTTGATAGATGCCGGATGCTACAAGCGTGTTTCTCCCCACAACAAGAGGTACCCGCCACCCAGCATGGCAATTCTCAATACCTTGTACAGAGAGTTTTTTCCCATTGACAGACAACTCCACCCTATCCAAATTGGAATACACCTTCACCGGATGTTCCACAGCTTCGCCGTCCGAAACTACAGTCCGATATTTCCAGTCATCCACAGCAATGTGCAGCACCGGAATAT
>ULOD01043363.1_pt1 | contig 14852 bp, 10 predicted proteins | sample 1952351 | NCBI WGS metagenome assembly ULOD01 (sample SAMEA4835596, study PRJEB28245) | human gut metagenome | biome: gut microbiome; material: fecal sample | place: Denmark | collected 2008 | reverse complement strand
TGTTGGCGGCCGCCCTCTTCCTAAACGGCAGTGCCGCCCGAGCCGAAGACTTGACGGACTACGGCGATGAACCGCTGATTTTGGAACCGGTGGTTCAAGGGTTTAACCTGAGCGACTATGCTTACGTTTATGCCAAAAACGGCAAGGAATACATTTCTTTGCCGCAGATGTCGGCGTACCTCGGCCTGAAATACAAAATCGACGGCAACATGATTACGGCACAGATGGCTGACGACGAAGACGCTACCATTATAATTGATATGGCGCAGCGAACGGTAACGGCATACAGAAGCATTTCTTCTTTTGCGGCCGACGAAATGACGGTTATTGACGGGACGGTCTTTTTTGCCGCAGACTTTTATATACGCCTGCTCAAGATGCAGATAAAAATCGATAAGCTCAATATGCAGATGACGCTTGACCGGGAAAAGGACTTTCCGACAACGGCAAAGCTGAAAGCCGAGAAAAAACGCGGCAAGGGTTCTTATAATTTCCAACAGGACAGTTTCAGCAACTACGAATTTGACAACCGCTGGTTTGGCGAACCGGTGGTGGACATTACGCTGGGCAAAGGCTGGGGACGTTCCAATGATACGGGAAAGAGTTTTAACAGCGACGCATATTCGGTTAATCTGGCAATGATTGCCGGCGGGCTGGACGTCAACACCTATATTTACGGCGACTCATATTCCGACCGCAACCCGAGGGTCAGAATTTCCGGCAGCAGGACGTTTCTGGACGAACCCGAAAATAAGTTTAACCTTAAGACTCTGAAAGCCGGCGATATCAGCGGGCTCAGTTCTTCTTACTTTGCCGATGCCAGCTACGGACGCGGCGCGGCAGTCAGCAGCTTTAAGAATCTGGTGATGTCCGCCAACAAGACGATTGACATTACCGGCCCGCTGCTCGACGGGTGGCAGGTTGAGCTGTACTGGAACGAACAGCTGGTCGGTTACAGGCAAAACGGCGTCAACGGACAGTACAACTTTCCGAATATGCCGGTTTCGTATGGCCTGAATACGTTTAAGCTGGTCTTTTACGGCCCGTACGGCGAAACACGCACCGAGTATGAACGCTACTATTCCGGTACCAGCCCGGTCAAAAAAGGCGAGTTCGGCTATACGGCGGCGGCATACCAACCGTACCGCTATCTGATAGAAGACAACGAGCCATTTGAATACGAAGGCAAAGACACGCCTATTATTGACCTTACCGGTTATTACGGCGCGACCGACAACCTGACTTTAATGGGCGGTTTTACGCAGACGCCGGATGCGGATACGGGCATTGAGACGCAGCATTTCGGCATGGCTGGCGCCCAGTATGCGATTAAGGGAAGTTCTATCCAATATAATCTGGAGCAAAACCTGGATACGCAGGAATTCGGACACCACGCGGAATGGCAGGGCGACGTTTATATCGGAACGGTTTATGCCGGTTATGACAAGTTCAACAATATCCACTCGCCGGTTTCGTTCTACGGCGACGAATATCTTGACGAACAGTTTGAAGCCAGACTGTCGGGCATGCTGCCCTGGCGGGTACCGTATTATCTGAGCTGGCGGCAGGGAACGCTTGAGAGCGATCAGACATCGTTTAACAACATGACGGCGCGATTGTCCAAACAGCTGATAAACGGACTGAACCTTACCCTTGAGGACAATTACTACGATTATGCCCATTCGGAAAAACCGTATAATACGGTACGCGGCGGCGCCTACAAATGGTGGGGAAATTTCTCTTCCGAGACATGGCTGACATACGAAACGTCGCCGGAAAGCCGGTTCACGGAATTTTCTACCCGGCTGGACTGGCGCACCGGACGCAATACATATCTTTCCGGAAAATATACGCGCAACCTGATTGAAGACATGGACTATTTCTCATTTTCCGGCGGACAGGTCTTCCCGTTCGGCGGATTGACGGCGACGCTCGAAGTTGACCGCGATTTCAACATCAGTTCATATCTGACTTATAACATCAGCTTTGCCAAGACGCCGGACAGAATGGGCATTATCACATCGGCAAATTCCAAGCTCAGCGATACGGGCACGATGTATGTCAAACTTGCTGACGAAAGCGGCAATCCTCTTGAGGGAATCGGGCTGAATGCCAACGGGCTGGAAAAAGAAGTCTATACCGACGAAAACGGCGTGGCGGTTTTAACCGACCTGCAGACATACGAGAAAACAATTTTGAATGTTGACACGGAAACGCTGCTGGATATTGCCCTGCAGCCTAAAAACGAAGAGAAAAAGCTGGTGCTGCGGCCGGGTACCGTACGAACCGTCGCCATTCCGTTCATCCATCGCGGTGCGGTTGAAGGCAAACTTGCCAATGACGACAACATCCGTATGTTCGGCTATCAGGTTACAGCGTTTGATTACGCCGGTAAGGAACAAGGGATGACGTTTGCCGATGTGGACGGATTTTTCATTTTGGATTCCATACCATACGGCACATATAAAATCATCGTGTCAAAAGACGGGCATGAGCTGGCCGAACTGCAAGACGTCAAGATTGACGACGTATCGGTTTACATCCAAGACGAAATAAAACTTGATACCAGAGCGGCGGCGTTTTTTGCCGAAAATGACAGCGAAAAACAGCTATTGCAGCATGAAGAAGAGCATGAACGCGGCTTTAACCATCAGGAATACCGCAACAATGATTTTCCGATTGATATTCCGCAAGCCGTCAACGAACCGGGGGAAAATATACAGCCAATCAAAATCGAAGAAATTGAGGGCGATATTTTTGCCCGCGCGGATGCTCCGGTTTTTGACTCGGTCGCATCTGTACAATCATACGCCCGATATATGAGCTTTGCCGAAACGGAAAAGGATATTTTCAATACTGGCGGAGAGGGCGGCGATGCGGCTGCGGTTCTCGGCGATTTAAGCCGCAACCCGGCATTGCAGGAACTGATAAAACCATAGCTGACGCAATATGTGCTGCGGCACAAAGGTATCGGCATTATGAGTAAGCCATTTCCCAAATGCAATGCGGCGGCTGATTATTTGCAACAAAAAACCGCTTGTTGGCAAGCGGTTTTTGAATTTCAGCAACTTTTGCGACATACTGTCTGCCGGAAGGCAGACCGCCGCGCTGCCTATTCCGGCAACAGAGGGGAACGGTATGCCATATACGGATCATCCTGAGCCGAAATTATGGTGAAGCTTCCGTCTTCATTGACAACAGCCTTGTCAATCTGATTCAGTTCATATTCGCCAAACTGATTCAGGTCAGCCCGCTGCGCCCCCATCAGATAAATATCTTTGACGGTTACGGTTCCCGGATTGGATGCAAAATCCAAACGAATGCGGTACACTTCATCTGACGGAATAACTATGCTGTATCTGTGGGTTCCCGCTTTTCCCGGATATTCGACCATATGCCCGGCATCAAACCAGACTTCGCGCTCTACGGTATAAAACACTTCGTAATTAAAGTCTTTTTCCGAAGTCGCCGTGAAGGTCAGCACCACATTCTGCGGTTCAACTTTTATCGCTTTTTTCTGAGGTTTCGGTGTTTCGCTCCCGGCTTTTGCGGCAACGGCACCAGAAGCTTCTTCGGATACAGCCTGGCTTTCTTTCGCAGGCTTCTGCTTTTCTTCCGGCTGTTTCCGCTGTTCGGCCGCCTTTTCAACAGCAGAGGGCTTATCCTGTTCTGCCGCCGGCGCTGTCGCCTCCGCCTTCGTTTCAGGCGCCGTTACTGTCGGAGCCGGCTCCTTTTTGCCGGAGAACGCCAGCATAAACAGCAAGACGGCAACCACCAAAATTATAGCGGCGACTACCCACTGTTTCGTATTATTTTTCTCTTCCATAAAATTTTCTCCCTTTCTTAAAATAAACTAAGGAGAATTGTAAGCAATAAAATTGCTTTTTTCAACCCTTATTTTAAAGAACCTATTTTTAATGGCGACAAAATATTCTTGACATTCCTTCTACATTTTATATAATTTTGGACAAATTTAATATTTATTGTGTCATTTTTATAATATTTATGTATGAAACGATTATTTATTTTTGATGTTGACGGCGTTCTGTTAGATTTGTGGCCGGCTATGAGATCTGTATTTGCCTGTTATTATAACATGTCATTAAGTGATAAAGACTGGGACGATATTATTGATGATTTCCTTCACAACCCCCAGCCTTATCTGGAATTTGGCGAGTATTTCAGCCAATCGCAAACTTTCAAAAACCTGCTCCCGGTAAAAGGAATGCCCGAATTGGTCTTTAACTTGTCCAACCATTGTTTTGATTTAGCAATAGTCAGCTCTGCCGACCCTGCGTATATAGAACAACGCCGCCAAAACATTAAAGAGCATTATGCCGATTGTTTTGAAAAGATTATTTGTGTCGGAATGAGGCAAACAAAGGAAGAAGCTTTACGCCAAGTGGCTTCCGGGTATGACGAAGTTTTCTTTGTTGACGATAATCCCCGGCATTTGTTTGAGAGTATCGGTATTGTTACCTGCCCGATTTGGCTTGAAAACAAACATCATTTGTTTTTATGGCAGGGCATTGACAATACCTGCATCAAAAAGGCCCGAAACGCCAAAGATATTCTTGATATCGCACTGAAACATGCTTAATCTTTGAGAACAGGGCAATTTTAACGAAGCCGCGACATTTTCTGTCGCGGCTTTGCTGTATCCTAATAATAATTTTACTGCTCAAGTTTGTTTTATTTCCCCTGGCAAACCAGTTCCCAATACATTCAAACCAGCCGGCTCTGCCTGATTGTGGCGCGGACGAATTCCACGAACAGCGGATGCGGCGCAAAAGGCTTTGACTTCAGCTCGGGGTGAAACTGTACGGCAACAAACCACGGATGATCCGGGCGCTCGACAATTTCCGGAAGTTTACCGTCCGGCGAGGTTCCGGAGATAACCATACCGGCCCGCTCCAGTTGCTCTTTATACTTAATATTGACTTCATAACGGTGACGATGACGTTCGGAGATGTGTTCCGTGCCATAAACTGCCGCCGCTTTGGAACCGGGTTTCAAAACGGCTTCATACGCGCCCAGGCGCATGGTTCCGCCCAAATCTCCGTCTTTATGACGTATCTGTTTCGCTCCGTCTTTATCCCATTCCGTCATCAGGCCGACAACAGCTTCGCAGTTTTCATCCAGTTCGGTCGTATTGGCGTTTTTGACGCCGAGAATATTGCGCATAGTTTCAATAACGGCCATCTGCATTCCAAAACAAATTCCCAAAAACGGAATATTATGTTCACGCGCATATTTGACGGCGGCAATTTTCCCGGCCGTCCCGCGCAGACCAAACCCGCCGGGGACCAAAATTCCGCTGACGTCGGAAAGCAGGGCTGAGGGCTCTTCACGTTCCAAGTCTTCGGCATCAATCCATTTAATCCGCACTTTGTATTTGTTGGCAATGCCGCCGTGCGTCAGAGCTTCGCCCAAGGACTTGTATGCCTCAAGCAATTTGACATATTTGCCGACCACGGCAATTTTAACTTCTCCCTCGGGCGCCTTGAGCGTTTCAACGATTTTTTCCCACCGGCTCAAATCGGCATCGGGGCACGGCAGATTGAAATAGCGGCATACGGCTTTATCCATACCCTCTTTGGAATAAGCCAGCGGCACCTGATAAATGTTGCTGACGTCCAGTGCCGGGATAACGTTTTCCTCACGAATATTGCAAAACAGCGCAATCTTTTTGCGTTCGTTTTCCGGGATTGGCATCTGGGAACGGCATAAAAGCATATCCGGCTGAATACCATATTCCTGCAGCTGCTTGACCGAATGCTGCGTCGGTTTGGTTTTCAGCTCGCCGGCAGTCGGAATATACGGCAAAAGCGTCAGATGCAAAAACATTGTACGATTACGGCCGAGGTCGTACGCCAGCTGGCGGATGGCTTCAAGATAAGGCTGCCCTTCAATATCGCCCACCGTACCGCCGATTTCGCACAGTACAAAGTCTTCATCTTCCAAATCACTGACGATAAAATTTTTAATCTCATTGGTTACATGGGGAATGACCTGAATGGTAGATCCGAGATAATCCCCGTGGCGCTCCTTATCTATAACGCGCTGATAGATTTTACCGGTGGTCGTGCTATCGCTTTTCTTAGCTGCAACGCCCGAAAACCGCTCATAGTGCCCCAGGTCAAGATCGGCCTCGGTTCCGTCATCGGTTACGAAAACTTCACCGTGCTGAAACGGGCTCATCGTACCTGGGTCGACGTTCAGATATGGGTCAAGCTTTCTCAACCGCACTTTAAAGCCCCGGCATTGCAAAATTGAGGCAAGAGAGGCGGAGGCCAAACCTTTTCCCAGTGAAGAAACAACGCCGCCGGTGATAAAAATAAATTTGGTTTTCGGGTTTAATTTAGACATTTTTCTATCCTTTTTGGTTAAATTTTGCAGTGAAAAAGGCACCTCCCTGCAAAGGTGCCTTTATTTTCAGTCCTTATTGACGACATATCGCTATTCCGCTGCCGGAACGGACGGAGTTTCAGGTACTGCCGCCGAAGCAGGCGCCGGTGCCGGATTTTGAGCTGTATCAGAGGCTGCCGGAGCTGTGCTCTGATTTTGCGCAGCGGCATCAGGAACGCTCGGAACCGCCGGTTCGGTCTGCACCAGAGGCGCAACGTCGGTAATTGACTCCGGCTTTCTGGTTTCGCCTTTATAATACAGCGAAAGCAAAATCGAAGTAATAAAAAATACGGTTGCCAGAACTGCCGTGGTACGGGTCAGCAGGTTTCCTTTGCCGCGTGCAGACAAAAAGCTGTCCGCTCCGTTGCCCCCGCCCAGCCCGCTCAGGGCATTGCCGGAATTGCGCTGCATCAAAATCAGCACAACCAGCAGGATGGCTACCATTAAATGAATGACTAACAATACAGATCCCATTTTTATTTCCTTTATTGATTATTGTTTGCTTGCTTCGGCAATAGCCATAAAGTCCGCCACCTTGAGGCTGGCTCCGCCAATCAAACCGCCATCGACATCGGGAAGAGCCAAAAGCGCTTTGGCATTTGCCGGTTTCATGCTGCCGCCGTACAAAATGCGCATTTTGTTGGCATTGGCGCGGCCGAGCTTCTTGCTTACCGCCTTGCGGATCGCGGCATGGACTTCTTCAACATCATCGGTTGTCGGCGTACGTCCCGTCCCTATCGCCCAAACCGGCTCATAGGCAATTACCGTATTCTGCGCCGTGGAAACGTCCGGAACGGAACCGTTAATCTGCGACGTGCAGACATCTATGGCATGACCAGCATCACGCTCTGCCTCGGTTTCGCCGATACAGATAATAACTTTCAGCCCGGCATTAATCGCTGCCTCGGCTTTTTTTCTGACCAGTTCATCGCTTTCATAGTGGTCGGTACGGCGTTCGGAGTGCCCGACAATCACATACTGGCATCCGAGGTCCTTGAGCATAACCGGGCTGATGTCGCCGGTATGCGCTCCAGACGCCGCAAAATGGCAGTCCTGCGCCCCAAGCATAACCCGGGACCCTTTAATTGCCTTCTTTGCCGAAGCCAACAGGGTAAACGGAGGACAAATCAGGAATTCGCAATCTTTGCGGGCAGCCTTTTTGGCTTCCTGGGCGACGCCTTTGGCCAAAGCAACGCCGTCTTCCAAAAGACAGTTCATTTTCCAGTTGCCGGCAATTAAAGTTTTTCTCACCATGTTCTTAATCCTCATTCCATAAATTATAACTTGTTCCTTTTTAGCACAGGCTTTTTTATTTTCCAGCTAAAAAAAAAGTTGTTTACAGAAAAATTCCCCCGCCCGGAGGAAACCGCCGGATGAAGAAAAAGGCTGAATGAAAGAAAAGACCGGATAGAGGAAAAGACCGGATGAAAAAGCGCCGGTTCAAAACAAGGCGAATGCTTTCCCGCTTTGTAAAAAAAAACGTTGAACATATTTATATTTGCAATTGCATAAATTTTTTTGGCTTTTATAATGGGCAACAATTAGGTTATTTTTGGGATGGAAAAAAATGATAAGTAAATTAGCTAAAGCACATGAAAGTTGGGTTTTCAAAATTATTTCCGCAGCGGTAGCCGTCAGTTTTGTTTCGCTTTTCGGCGTTACGGGCTATATTGACAGTGCCAGCCAGAACCAGACCGTAGTCGATGTTGACGGCAAAAAAACGACGCAAAGCGAATTTTCCTACAGATTACAAAAAGAGCTGAACGCACTGAAAAATCTGACCAGCGACGACTTTGAACTGACCGACGATATGCGCAACGCCATTACCGAAGGCGTATTGAGACAGATTGTCGACGAGAGCGTTCTTGACCAGACCATGGCCGAAAACGATATTTATTTCCCTAAAGCCTATGTTCAGCAGATTATTTTCAGCCAGCCGGAATTTATAAATCCGGCCAACGGGCAGTTCAACCCTGAGATTTTCAAACGCTACCTGTCTTCCGCCGGTCTGAGCGAAGACGAATATGTAGCCATGGTTAAGCGCCTTATGGCACGCAAAATGCTGGTTACCGATCTGGTAGAAGGTTTTGGTGTTCCCGAAGCTCTCAGCAGAGCCATCCACAAAATGGACAATCAGCGCAAGTCCTTTAAATATGTTACGGTATCGCCGGCCGACGTTCGAATTGAGCGCAAAATCAGCGACGACGAAGTCAAACAGTATTTTGAAGACTTTTCGGAAAATTTTATGATTCCGGAGACAAGGGAAGCAGAGGTTCTTTTTGTTCCCAATGAAACGGTTTTGAAGAAATATGCCGCAAGCGACGAGATGGTTGCGGATTATTACAAGCAGCACGAGAAGGAATTTGACCTGCCGGAGAAAAGGGAAGTATTGCAGATGGTCTTTACCGACAAGGCGCAGGCAGAAAAGGCGCTGAACGAAGTAAAAGGCGGCAAAGATTTTGCTGCCGCGGCAAAAGATATGCAGGCGGAAAATGCTGACGAGCCGACATTGGGGCTGGTTGCTCAGGATGAACTGGCGGAAGATTTGGCGTACGACACTTTTGAAATGCCGTTGAACGAGCCCCGCCTGTTGCAGGTTGCCGACACATGGCAGGTTGTCAGCGTCAAACAGATTGTTCCGGCAAAAAAAATGACGTTTGAAGAAGTTAAGCCGCAGATTGAAGAGATTTTGAACAATGACAATCTGTATGATGCCCTGCGTGACGCCAGAGCTGAAATTGACGATGCAGTCAACGGCGGCAAAGATTTGGCAGAAACCGGAAAAATGTTCGGTATTGAACCGGTACGGATTTCCGGTATCAGCGAAACGGCTCCGGTTGAAAACGCCCCGGCACAGCTTAAATCTCTGACAACTTCGCTTGATTTTAACGAACTGGTCTTTTCGTACGGACTGAACGAGATAAGCTCGGCCGAGGAATTTGACGACGGTATTGCCGCTATCAGGGTTACCGCAGTCAAAGATGCCCATCTGCCCGAGATTGATGAAGTCAAAGACAAAATCACGGCAATGTGGGAGGTTCAGGAAAAAGATGCGCTGGCTAAGGAAACTGCCGACAACATCATTGCCGATGCCGAAAACGGCGAACAACTCGCCGATGCGGCGAAAGCACGGAATCTGGAAGTTTTCCGTTCCGAACCAATCAATCGCAATGAAACATTTGCCGGTTTGAGCGCACAGGAAATAAACGACCTGTTCGTAACAGAAGACGGCGCAGTTAAGCTTTACGAACACCCGGGAAATAACTTTGTCATCGTTACCCCGTATGAAACGGTCAATTATGCCGACGAGCTGGACAAAGATGCTCTGGCGGAAGTAAAAACCCGGGCGGCGGTTTCAATGGGCTCGGATATGGCTCAAAGCGCATTGAATGCTTACGCGGAAGGCATGGATATTAAAATTGACTATAAACGCGCAGGATTTTCCGAATAATGAAAATTGTATTTATGGGAACGCCGGATTTTGCCGTTCCGGTTTTGGAAGCACTGGCGAAAGAGCATAACATCGTCGCCGTTTATACCCGGGCGCCGAAAGAAAGCGGTCGCGGCAAGAAGGTCAATAAGACGCCGGTACACCTTTTAGCAGAAGCAAAAGACATTGAAGTCAGAACGCCGAAGTCTCTCAGGAACGAAGACGAGCAGCTGAGCCTGAAAGCACTGGGGGCGGATATGGCGATTGTTGCCGCGTATGGTTTAATTTTGCCGCAGACTGTTCTGGACATTTTTCCCAAAGGATGTATTAACGTCCATGCTTCTTTGTTGCCGCGCTGGCGCGGGGCGGCACCGATACAGCGGGCAATTGAAGCCGGAGACAAGAAAAGCGGCATTTCCATCATGCAAATGGCGGCGGCGCTTGATGCCGGCGACATTCTCAGCCAGGAAGAGGTTGTTATTACACCCGAAATGACGGGAGGCGATTTGCATGACGAATTGTCTGCGGTCGGGGCTGATTTGCTGGTCAGTACCTTGCGGCAGCTGGACAATATTGTTCCGACAAAGCAGGACGAAAGTCTGGTAACTTATGCGGAAAAGCTGGACAAAGCCGAATGCCGACTGGATTTTGCCGGAAACACGAATGCGCTGGCTGACAAAATCAGAGCGTTTTCCCCCTACCCTGCGACATATTTTACCTACAAAGGCGAACGTTTTAAGGTTTACCGGGCCCGGATATGCGACGGACAGGGCGCACCGGGAGAAATTATTGAAGGCGAAAAGACTCTGACGATAGCCGGGCGCGAAGGCAAGGCGCTTTGTATCGAAAGGCTGCAACGGGAAGGCAAACAGCCGATGGAAACGGCCGAACTGCTGAAGGGCTTTCGTTTTGAAAAGGGCGTGATTTTATAATTTTTTTGCTTGATTATATAAAAATGTTGTATATACTCGGGGCAAATTTGTTGTTGTAATCCGCGGGCGTGGTGAAATTGGTAGACACGCCAGACTTAGGATCTGGTGGCTTTGCTGTGAGAGTTCGAGTCTCTCCGTCCGCACCATTTCGGGTTCTGCCGAAATGGGCTTTTTGGAAGAGATAAATATAATGAAGATTAAAGAAGTAAAATCAGAAGGCTTGAGCCGCGAATATAACGTTACCGTCAGCGCTGCGGATTTCACCGCGGAAATTGACAAGAAACTTCACGAGATTGCCAAGACGGTCAGCATGGCCGGTTTCAGAGCGGGAAAGGTTCCGTTTGCGATGGTTAAGAAAAAATACCAGGGCAACGCAATGAGCGATGCGCTGGATGAAGTTGTCCGCAACGGCGTCAACGAAGTCCTGAAAGAAAAAGAATTGCGCCCGGTATTCACGCCGGATGTCGACCTGAAGAAATTTGAAGAAGGTAAAGACGTTGAATTCAAGGTATCCATGGACATTATGCCGACGATTGAACTAAAGGACTTCTCCGCAATCAAAATCGAAAAGCCGGTAGCGGAAGTTCCCGACGAGGAAGTTGAAAAAGCGCTGAACTATATGGCTGAGAGCCGCCGCGACACGATTAAGGTTGAAGAAGACCGCGTTACGGCCAAAGGCGATATTGCGGTTATCGATTTTGTCGGTTCCATTGACGGTGTAGAATTTCCGGGCGGCAAAGGCGAAGCTTATCCGCTGGAAATCGGTTCCAACTCCTTTATTCCGGGTTATGAAGACCAGCTTATCGGCAAGAAAGCCGGCGAAGTCGTAGAAGTAAAAGCGACTTTCCCGGAAAACTACCATGCCAAAGATCTGGCCGGCAAAGAAGCCCTGTTTGTAACGACAATCAAAGAAATCAGAGAAATCAAAAAAGCGGAAATTAATGACGAATTCGCAAAATCCATGGGCGAAGAAAACCTTGACAAGCTCAAAGAGACCATCAAGAAGAGAATCGCACAAGATTATGAAGCCGCTTCCAAGATGAAACAGAAACGTTCTCTGCTGGATGCTTTGGACAAGGCTTACAAGTTTGACGTTCCGGCCAAGCTCGTTGATATGGAGTATGAAGCGATTGTCAAGCAGTATGAAAACGCCAAGAAAAACAATCAGCTTGACGAAGACGAAAAGAAGAAAAAGGAAGAAGACCTGCTGAAAGAATACAAAGAAATCGCCGTTCGACGTGTTAAGCTCGGTCTGTTGCTGGCTGAAGTCGGCAATGACGCCAAAGTAGAAGTAACGCAGGAAGACCTCAACAAGGCGATTATGAACGAAGCTCAGCGTTATCCGATGCAGGCAAAGACCATTTTTGACTTTTATCTGAAGAACAAAGAAGCGGTTGAACGTCTGCGTACTTCCGTTTATGAAGAAAAGGTCATTGACTATGTCCTTTCCAAAGTCCAGACCAAAGAAAAGAAAGTTTCGGTTGAAGACTTGTATAACTTTGACGAAAAAGCAGCATAATCAGACTTTGCAAAGTCAGGCATTATGCCTGTCCGGAAAAAAGAGCCGCACCCTTGCGGCTCTTTTTCTTATGTTTGGAAAACCGTAAGATATAAAGAAATTTTATTTTTTAGTCAGATGGAAAATATATTGATAAATTTAGTTGATAATAATATTAAATATTAATCATTAAAATATAGACTTATGAAAAAATTATCATTTCCGATTGCCTCGGTAATTTGCTGTTTGGTTTTGGCTGCATGTAATATTAAGTAGACAAGTGAATATAATCGAGCATCTTTAATATGTTTGTACCAGCAACAGCTTTTTTATGAACATGGGCTTTTTTTGTTGCAAAAATACAATAGTTTTGTTAGATATGTTGTTAGTTTTGCAATAAATTTTCCAAGAGGCGGCAATGTTTAACATCGGCATGGATATTCTGATTGATTCCCTATACGAAACGCTGGCGTTGTTTCCATACCTGTTTCTGACATATCTGGCGCTTGAATTTCTGGAACATAAGACATCGCGGAAAACTCTATCCTATATAAAAAAATCAGGTTCTTATGGTCCGGTTGCCGGCGGATTGCTGGGGCTGATACCACAATGCGGTTTTTCGGTCGCGGCAGCCAACCTCTATGCAACAGGCATTATTACGCTCGGCACGCTGATGGCCATTTTTCTCTCCACTTCCGACGAGATGCTGCCGATTTTGATTTCCGGCGGCGCAGGAGCGGCTTTGATTGTACAGATTTTGGGAATTAAGGTTATTTTTGCGATTGCCAGTGGTGTGCTGTTGGATATTTTCCTGCCGCAAAAATTTATCAGGCACAAAAAGGAACCGGACATTGAGGCATTTTGCCAACGGGAAAAATGCAAATGCGACGACAAGGACAACATATGGCATTCCGCATACAAGCATACTGAAAAAATCAGCATTTTCATCTTTATTTTCTCTCTTATCGTCAACGCCGTTTTTGCATTTGGCGGCAGAGAGACCGTGCAACTGCTGTTGACGGGAATGCCGATACTCAGCAAATTCATTGCGGCAGGCGTGGGGCTTATTCCCAGCTGTTATCCATCGGTATTGCTGACGCAGCTGTATCTTGACAATGCGATTACATTGGGCACAATGCTGGCGGGAACGCTCAGCAATGCAGGACTGGGATATCTGGTTTTATACCGGGTTAACCCGAATCGGAAAGAGAATCTGCGCATACTCGCACTATTGTACGGTTTGGGTGTTGTATTCGGCATCGTTGCGGAAATTTTGCTTTAAACGCTCAAACGGAACCTAAAGCCTCAGGTCTTAACGAAATGTGCGGCTATCCCTGCGTATAGCTTTGACGCAGAAGGGCTATTTCTTCCTCATATCCGGGAATTTCGTTCGGCGTTTCCAAATTAACGGGAATACCTTTGAGCGCAGAATGATTGATAAACCGAATCAGAGCGTCTTTTCCTATTGTCCCATGCCCCAGCCGCTCGTGGCGGTCTTTATGCGACGCAAACTCCGTCATACTGTCGTTTAAATGAATCGCATGCAAACGATTCAGCCCGATGACACGGTCAAATTCTTCCAATACTTCGTCCAGACGGTTGACAATATCGTAGCCGGCAGAATAGACATGGCAGGTATCCAAGCATACACCGAGACGTTCCGGCGCATTAGAGCTGGCACGGGAAATTATTTCTGCCAGCTCCTCAAAACGGGAGCCTACTTCGCTGCCTTTGCCGGACATGGTTTCCAATAATACCGTTGTATGGCGCGCTTCCGGCATTACGGCATCCAAAATCTCGACGATTTGCGGAATAGCGGCGGCAATTCCCTGCCCTACGTGTGAACCGGGATGGAAATTATACAGGTTTCCGGGAAGATTTTCCATCCGTTTCAAATCATCGGCAAAAACCTCGCCGGCAAATTCCCGAACCGATGTATCTTTTGAACAGGGATTGAGCGTATACGGCGCATGAGCCAAAATTTTGCCAAACCCGTTCTGTTTTGCCAATGCCAGAAATTCAGAAACATCGGCCGGCTTTATGTCTTTGGCAGCACCGCCGCGGGGATTGCGCAAAAAGAACTGAAACGTATTGGCATTAATTTTCAAAGCCGTTTTTCCCATTGCGGCAAAACCGGCAGCTGATGACAGATGACACCCCAAATACAACATTTTACTCTCCTTGCACAATTTCTGACCGATTTGTTTTACAATTGATTTGCAAAAGCGTCAATTTTTTTATGCAAATATTATTTTTATACATATAAGATTATTTGTATACCAATCATTTTTGCGTACAGATAATTTTTTTGCGCACAGATGAAAAAAAAGCTTGTAATCTAATTTTTTTTTGTGTAGATATATGTTCGTTGAACAACGGAACGTAGTTCAGCCTGGTAGAACGCTGCGTTCGGGTCGCAGAGGTCAGTGGTTCGAATCCACCCGTTCCGACCATATTTGGCGCCTGTTGAACAAACAGGCGCTTTTGTTATGCCTGAAGATTGCATATCAGAGCATCGCTTTTTCTTATATTTTTCCGCCCTTGAAGGCCACAGTTTCCTTTGTCTGTGTGCGTTTTTTCCACG
>ULOD01029083.1_pt1 | contig 14883 bp, 8 predicted proteins | sample 1952351 | NCBI WGS metagenome assembly ULOD01 (sample SAMEA4835596, study PRJEB28245) | human gut metagenome | biome: gut microbiome; material: fecal sample | place: Denmark | collected 2008 | reverse complement strand
TAATAGGAGATATCCCTATTTATGTATCATCAGACAGTGCGGATGTCTGGGCAAATCCTGACCAGTTCCAGCTTGATAATAATCTTATTCCGATAAGTGTTGCAGGGTGTCCACCTGATGGATTTTCTGCAGACGGACAGCTTTGGGGAAATCCATTATTTAACTGGGAACTTATGAAAGAGCAGAACTACAGCTGGTGGGTTGACAGAATAGCATATCAGACAAAAATATATGATGTTCTTCGCATTGACCATTTCAGAGGATTTGATGCGTACTATTCTATACCGTACGGTGAAAAAACAGCGAGAAATGGAGAGTGGAAAGAAGGACCTGGAATTGATCTGTTTAATGTAATAAACGAAAAATTGGGAGAGCTTCCTATTATAGCAGAAGATTTAGGATTTTTGACGGATTCAGTCAGACAGCTTCTTAAAGATACAGGTTTTCCGGGAATGAAAGTTCTCGAGTTTGCATTTGACAGCAGAGATACAGAATCAGGATATCTTCCGCATCTCTATAACAAAAATTGTGTCGTTTATGCGGGAACTCATGATAATGATACAATTCTTGGATGGTTTGACGTAATATCAAAAGAAGATGCAGAATATGCGAAGAAATATATGAGACTTTCAGAAGCAGAAGGTTATCACTGGGGTATGATGCGTACAGCGTGGGCTTGTATTGCAGATACGGCAATCATGCAGATGCAGGATATATTGGGACTTGGAAAATCTGCAAGAATGAATACTCCTTCAACGCTCAGTGATAAAAACTGGAGCTGGAGATGTCTGCCGGGAGCGTACAATGACACATTGGCAGAGGTTCTTCATGCTGAAATGAAGTTGTATGGAAGAATTTAGAAAATTGCCTGTTGGTATGTGGGTAGTATGGTTGTTGGATTTTGTAATTAAAGGTATGAATTTTATAAATAAAAAACTGTGGATTTATGATGAATCCACAGTTTTTTTGTTGTGTAATGGAACTCGGCTTGATTAAATTAACGAGGCATAATATAATTGTACATAATGTGAAAATGATATGATTTAGCATGTGTGGGTAAAGATTTCAGGAAGGAGCGTGGGGGGATTGGGTAGATTTTTAAATCCGGATAATGCTGCATTTAAAAGAACATTAAATTCTAAAATATATGTTGATAAGACAGAATTTCTTGATTTTACTAATCAGATGATAAATACTAACTCAGCCTTTATATGTAACAGTCGTCCAAGGCGTTTTGGAAAATCGGTTACGGCAGATATGCTTACGGCGTATTACAGCAGGGGATGTGATTCAAAGAAATTATTTTCAGACTTAAAAATAGGAAGTTTGGAGAATTTTGAAGAAAACTTAAATAAGTATAATGTAATTCATTTTGATGTACAGTGGTGTTTAGAACCTGCTGGAAATCCGAAAAAACTGGTCGATTATATTACTAGAAATACATTGAATGAACTTAGGGAAGAATTTCATGAAATTATTTCTGAAGAAATAGAGTCTCTTCCTGATGCGTTATCAAAAATAAATGCAAAAACAGGAAAACAGTTTATAATAATTATTGATGAATGGGATGTTTTGATAAGAGATGAAGCGGCACAGCTTGATGTGCAGGAGGAATATATAAATTTTTTAAGAGGTCTTTTTAAGGGGTCTGAACCTATGAAGTATATAGGGCTTGCGTATATTACAGGAATTTTGCCTATAAAAAAGTTAAAGACACAGTCTGCACTTAATAATTTTGATGAATACACTATGCTGGATGCAGGTGAGATTGCAAAGTATATTGGATTTACACAGGATGAGGTAAAAAAATTGTGTGTTAAATATGAGACAGACTTTGAAAAAGTAAGGCATTGGTATGATGGCTATCTTTTGGGAGAATATCATATTTATAATCCCAAAGCAGTTGTAAGTGTTGTAACGAAAAGAACTTTTCGGAGTTATTGGTCGCAGACGGGTTCATATGAAGTTATAGTACCGCTTATAAGCAAAAATTTTGATGGACTAAAAACAGCAATAATTGAGATGATTTCAGGAGATATGGTTAAGATTGACACGGGAACATTTCAAAATGATGCAGTAAATTTTTCAAATAGAGATGATGTGATAACATTTCTTATACATTTGGGTTATTTAGCGTATGATGAAAAAAAACAATGCGCATATATTCCAAATGAAGAAGTCAGACAGGAACTTTTAAAAGCCACAAGACAGAAAAAGTGGAAAGAGTTTATTGAATTTGAGCGGCAGTCAGACAGCCTTTTAGATGCAACCCTTGATATGGATGAGGAGACAGTTTCGGCAGTCATTGAAAAAATTCATATGCAATATACATCGGCAATCAGGTATAATGATGAGAATTCACTTAGCAGTGTGTTGACTATTGCTTATCTTAGTTCGATGAAATATTATTTTACGCCAATTCGTGAATTCCCGGCAGGCAGAGGATTTGCAGATTTTGTGTATCTGCCTAAACCGGAATATATCAATATTTATCCGGCATTGTTGATTGAACTTAAATGGAATAAAAATGTGAAGACTGCATTAGAACAGATTAAGAAAAATTTGTGTCCAGAATCTCTTTTATCATATACAGGGGATGTATTTATCGTAGGGATAACGTATGACAAAAAGGATAAAACACATAAATGTAAGATTGAAAAGGATAAAAAATAACAATTACTCAGGCTGAAAGTGAGGGGTATTTCTTTTAATAAATGAAAGTTCAAAAGAATAAGCATTTATACCCCTCTCGTCATAGACGGAGTTATTCCATACTTTTTTTTGTATTGTCTGTTAAAGTGTGAAAGATTGTTAAAACCGCAGTCTCCTGCTATTTCAAGAATGCTTTCCTCTGTTGTAAGAATTCTGGTTCGTGCTTTTATCAGGCGGAAATCATTCAGATATTTAATAAAACTTGTTCCCATATGATTTTTAAAAAACTTCATAAAATGTGATGGGCTGTAGTGGCAAATTTCTGCTATTTTTTCTATTGAAATTTCTTCAGTATAATGCTGTTCCATATATGTAAGTATTTCTTTGATTTTATCTACTGATTTTTCGGATTTTTTATTTTCCTCTGTTTTAGGCGGATGCCTTATCATAATATGTATCAGTTCGAGCAGGCATGACTTAATGGCAAGTTGGTAGCCAAACTCTTTTTTATCGCAAAGAACATCCATTGTATTTATTATTTTTACAAAATGGGAATAGAAAGAATAGCCCATATGTACATGTGTGACAATGGGAAAATCACCATTAAAAAAAGGAGTAAGATATTTAGACATAGTAATATCATTAGTAGCAAAGCTGAGAAGTTCCTTTTTAAAAATAATATTTTCATATTCTAATCTGTCACCGATGGCACAATCAATAGAATGAAGATTTTCAGGGAGAACCACCAGAATATCACCTGCGGAAAGCTGATGTGGAGTAAGGTTAAGTGTAACCTTTGCTGAGCCGTGTTTAATAACAATAAGCTCCATATCATTATGCCAGTGCAGAGGAACACTTGGAAAATCTGTCGGAATGGAACAAGGATAGGTATTAAATAAAAATTCCTCACTGGAGTGAGACTTGGTTTCGTGGTATTTATTTTTTTCAATTTGATTCATTCGTATAAAACCTCCCTAAAAAATATCTCTAAATGATAGTATTGTATCATATCGTGCTAGGAAAAGACAAGAACTGTGCTCATCAAAATGATATATTATAGTCACAAAGTTAAGAACGGTTACCGCACATAAAACTGTGAGAGGTAATTGAAACTAAATATTCACATCAGGTTGTGAATAAGGATATGGATAAGAGATAGAGAAAAAATGTTGCAGTATAAACAATGGATGGAGAACAAAGAAAGGATAGCGTTATGGATATCAAAAACATTTTAGAACAAAAACTTGGTAAAAGCATAGCTGACAGCAGCAAGCAGGAAATTTATGTTGCACTTTTAAACATTGCAAAAGAAATGTCAGAAGAAAAAGTACAGGAAGATACGGGAAAGAAAGTTTATTACATTTCGGCAGAATTTTTAATAGGCAAACTTCTTTCAAACAATCTTATAAATCTTGGGATTTATGCCGATGTAAAGAAAGTTCTTGCTGACAACGGTGTGAGCCTTGCAGAGATTGAAGAGATTGAAGCAGAGCCTTCACTTGGAAATGGTGGTCTTGGTCGTCTTGCAGCATGTTTCCTTGATTCGATTGCAAGTCTTGGTCTTAACGGTTCCGGTATCGGTCTTAATTATCATCTTGGATTGTTTAAGCAGGTATTTGAGAACAACAGACAGAAAGAAACAGCAAATCCTTGGATTGAGGAGAATACATTCCTTAGAAAAACAGATGTAAGTTATCCTGTTCAGTTTAAAGATTTTACTGTTCAGTCAAGAATGTACGAGATAGATGTAACAGGATATGATAACAGAACAAACAAACTTGAATTATTTGATCTTGATACAGTAGATGATAGTATTGTAGGAGATGGAATTGATTTTGATAAAAAGAATATTGCAAAAAATCTTACATTATTCCTTTATCCGGACGACAGTGACGATGATGGAAGAAAATTAAGAATTTATCAGCAGTATTTTATGGTAAGCAATGGTGCAAGACTTATAATAGATGAATGTAAGAAAAAGGGAAGTAATCTTCATGACTTATACAATTATGCAGTAATACAGATAAATGATACACACCCTACAATGGTAATTCCGGAACTTATCCGTCTTTTGACAGAAGAAGGAATTGACATGGATGAGGCAATTGAGATTGTTTCAAAAACATGTGCATATACAAATCATACAATTCTCGCAGAGGCACTTGAAAAATGGCCGATTTCATTCCTTAAAGAAGTCGTACCGCAGCTTGTACCTATTATTGAAGTTCTTGACGATAAAGTACGCCGCCGTTTTGATGACGAGAGTGTAGTCATTATTGATAAGAATGATACTGTTCATATGGCTCATATAGATATTCATTATGGATTCAGTGTAAATGGTGTTGCAGCACTTCATACTGAAATTCTTGAAAAATCGGAGCTTAACAATTTCTATAAAATTTATCCTGAGAAGTTCAATAATAAAACAAACGGTATTACATTCAGAAGATGGCTTCTCCATTGCAATCCGGAACTTACAGACCAGATTACTGAGTGGATTGGTGATGGTTACAAGAAAGATGCAGAAGAACTTAAAAAGCTTGAAAAATATCTTTCAGATAAGGGAGCACTTGACACACTTCTTAAGATTAAAACGGACAATAAAGCAGACTTTGTTGATTATATAAAGAGAACTCAGAATATTACACTTAATCCTGACTCAATATTTGACATTCAGGTTAAGCGTCTTCATGAGTACAAACGCCAGCAGTTAAACGCATTGTTTGTAATTCATAAATATCTTGAGATTAAGAAGGGTAACATCCCAGAGACTCCTATCACAGTTATATTTGGTGCAAAGGCAGCTCCGGCTTATATTATTGCAAAAGATATTATTCATCTTATTTTATGCTTACAGGAGATTATCAATAATGATCCTGAAGTAAATAAATATCTCAATGTTGTTATGGTAGAAAATTATAATGTAACAATGGCAGAGAGACTTATTCCGGCATGTGATATTTCAGAGCAGATTTCTCTTGCATCAAAAGAAGCAAGTGGAACAGGAAACATGAAATTTATGCTTAACGGAGCAATCACACTTGGTACGGAAGATGGAGCTAATGTGGAAATTCATCAGTTTGTAGGTGATGATAATATATATATTTTCGGAGCAGAAAGTGACGAAGTAATAGAACATTATGCAAAAGCTGATTATGTATCAAGAGATTATTATGAGAAGAATGCGGCACTTAAAGAGGCTGTTGACTTTATTACAGGAGAGCAGATGCTCAAAGTTGGAGACGAGACACAGCTTAACCGCCTTAAAAATGAACTTTTAAATAAAGACTGGTTCATGACATTCCTTGACTTTGACAGTTATGTTGAAACAAAGGAAAAGGCATATGCAGACTTTAAGGACAGAGAAGCATGGGCAAAGAAAATGCTCGTAAATATAAGTCAGGCAGGTTTCTTCTCATCAGACAGAACTATCGCTCAGTATAATGAGGATATTTGGAAACTGTAAAAAATTAACAGAGCAGAAATGTGTATATCAGGCATGGAAAATCATATTTTTAACATGTTAATTAAATAAAATAGTTAAAGGGAACAAAATTAAATAGATGCACCGTAAGGTGTAAAAAGGTATAAGATATGCTTGAAATTTTCTTTAAATCAATGAGTTGATTTAGAAAGAAGTTTCAGGCATATTTTATCTTTATAACAAAATATGTTTACTGCATGACGTCTGTTAAAAATATACAAAATTAAAAATTATATCTGTGAAAAATTACAATAGAAATTGACTGGGTAAACTGATATTATGTCAACAATAAAGCAGATTGAGAACGAAAAATAGACGGGATTTGAGAAAAAGGCTGGAAATTGGGAGTTGAGGGATATATGAAAAAAAGGGCATTAATAAATTTAATAGGGGTATTTATAGTTGTTGCATTATTTATTACAGCATGGGTTTTGTTCCCTAATAAAGTAAGAATAGGTTATTACAAGCAGCTTGATGCTAACGGACAATTTTATAAAATAGATAATAATAATGAAAAAAGAGTATATATCTATGATAAAAATAAAAAAGAACATATGCCGTTTTTAAATGTATATTGTGATGACGTTATGATATACAATTGGACATGTAGTGGTTTGACGCTTCCTGTTGATTATTTTAGACCTGCCGGAATGTATACTAAGAAACTCGTGTATTTTGGAAACAGTTTTTCGTTTCCGACATATTCTGATAAAGGAGATGTAAATACAATATATTGCAAGTTTAGCGATAAATATATAACGCTTACAGACCTTAGAGGACAGAAGATTACATATAAATGGATTGGATTATTGTGCAATTCTTATGATTATAAGAAATCGGAATATACAACAAAGTATGGGCAGGATATATTAAATAACAGTGAAGAATTGTCATTAAAGGAGATAAAAGCAAATAGAAATAAGAGAATTATTTTTTATGGAATAGATGTTTTTGTGTTAGCCGGTTTAATTTTTTATAATATATATTTTGGTAAACATAATAAACAAAAATAAGGAATGAATTATTTTCGTTGTGTTTACCTTGACGCAGAAATTAAAAAAATAACCTGTCGTTTTGAGTAGAAATCGACAGGTTATTTTAATGCGTTTATATATTAATATTTATTTTGTAGTGGCTGTCTTAGTTTTAGACCATGTTCCGTACATTTTAACATTTTTGCCATTAACCTTAACGGTTTTGTAAGTGCGTATTCTTATATAATACTTTTTGTTAGACTTTAATTCTGAAATGGTTGCCGATGAGGAATTAAAATTCGCAACTGTTTTCTTTTTGTCATCCGCAAAAGTTTTTTTGACAGAATAAGAAATCTGATAGCCGCTTGTATTTTTTGATTGCTTCTTAAAGTTTATTGTAAGGCTTTTTTTACCTGAGTTAATTTTATTTATTGAAGTTTTTTTCAAAGCAGGTATTGTAGTTTTTTTAATAACCTTTTTGCAGGTTTGGCAAATATAAGTTATACTACCGCTCTTTTTGCATGTAGCCTTTTTTAAAACCTGAGTAATTTTATGTTTATGAGCCGGCGTTGCGGTAGGTTTGTTTGTTGGAACTGTAGTAGGTTCAGTCGGCTGTGTTGTCGGTATAGTAGCAGGCTCAGTCGGTTGTGTGGTCGGTGTAGTAGCAGGTTCAGTTGGAGCTGTAGTAGGTTTTTGGGTATTCGGTTGTACTGTAGCAATTGGAACTATAGTAGGGACGGCAGTATCTGCAGGCTTTACTGTTGCCGTAGGTTCATTAGTCGGAAACGATGTAGGTTTTACATCAGGGCTTGCATATGGTGCCGTAGTTGGTTTTGAAGTGGTCGGTGTGCTGCCGTTCGAACTTGAACCGGAACCTGAGCCTCCTGACGGTTTATTAGTTTGAACCGGTACAGTCGGGGATGTGGATGGTACCGTGGATGGTACCGTGGTCGGTTCCGTAGTAGGCTTTGTAGTAGGCTCCGTAGTTGGCTCTGTAGTAGGTTCTGCGGTCGGCTCAGTAGTAGGTTCCGTAGTCGGAGCCGTGGATGGTTCCGTAGTCGGTTCCGTAGTAGGTTCTGTAGTAGGTTCTGTAGTAGGTTCTGTGGTTGCAGTACCGTTTGTTATGTTAATTTCTATTGTTGCTTTGATAATGTTTTTTAATGCCTTGACATCGCTTATGGTATTAAGCTTTTTATCGTCAATAGATTCTGAAAAGAAAATAAATGTATATTTTCCGTTTTCAATATTTATAGCATCTTTGCGGAGAAGATAATATTTTTCGGAGTTTTCATCGGTATAATATAAATAGAAAGGGTTTATATATGGGGCAGACGAATCAAAGTCCGTGTTATCTGTATCCCAGTAATCAGTGCGGATAACTGCCATATAATCCCAAAAACCGTATTGTGCGGCAATATCTTTATCCCAAGGAGTTCCTGTACTCTTTTTCCAAGTGATATTCATAGAAGGAGAGTTTTCTTCTATATCATTGCTATTTGTAGGCAGCTTATCTATAAGAATATCAGACGGATAATCTGTCACATCAATTGAAGCAATGTCATCTTTGGCTGCTGCTGCATCGTATTTGCATGTCCATGTATTATTGTTTTGTACAAGACTGTATCCGGCGTTTAAATATTTATCTGCAAAGTTAAACCCAGCATTTGAATAATCACCTTTTGCAGTTATGTAAGTAATATTTTCAGAAGGGGTATCAGCACATGACGGAGAAGAACTTGTAATATAAAGCTGCGAGGCTCCGCTTGCTGTTTTGCTTATATTTATATGTCCGTCGAGGGAGACAATTATATTTGCTTTCTGTGCGCTGTTTCCACCTGTGAAATTTCCGTTTATAGTGGCATCGGGCATAGCTGTAAGGTCAAGAAAACCGCCATTATCAACAGATATATTATTCAAGTTTGATGTGTCGGAAGGTGCAAAAGTTCCGCTGTTTGTTACATGTATGTTTCCTATTCCGTTGACAGGCATTTTTGTTGTGGTATTACAGCCGTCAATAGTGAGTGTTGTATTATCGTTACCGATAATAGAAGATGCTGCAAAGGCTTGTTTTGTAGTTCCTGTCAGTAATATAGAAGCACTTGAAGAAGCCTCGGTTGATATTGTTCCGCGAAGCTGAGTGTATTCATTTAAAATAAGTGAGGCCTTGCCTGTATATGCAGTATACTTATTTTTATTATCGTCATGTCCCATAATAATATCTTTAATAATAGTTTTGCCTGTGGCATTTATTACGGTAAATGATGCATTGGTTCCTATATCGGTGTTTGTATAAAATCCTCCGGCGTATACTGTCGGGAGAAGTTCGTTTTCTGAACTTCCAAATCCGCCAAGTGTTTCACCGGCACCCTCCAAATGTGTATCTACTTTATCTAAAGTAAGGCTGTGACCGGCAAGAAAAATTTCACGCTGTGAAACGCTGCCCATTGCATCGCTTGATTCAAAATGCAACTGTAAATTTTTAAAAGTAACATTATCTCCTTTTAGCTGAATAGGACCACGGCAGACAATTCCGACTGTAGAGCCGTCTTTGCCCTCAATAGTAGTGTTGGCAGGAATGTCTATTGGGATAGTTTGTCCGTTTTTGTCGGAAGATGCTGCTGTTTGGAATGATTTAGCTACAATAATATGTTTATATTTTCCTAAAGCTTTGAAAAAATCGTCAAAAGTGCTTACTGTAGTTGAAGTTTCAGCCTGAGCAGATATATTTTGTGCTTCTGACTGATAGGTTGCTGCCTGGGTACATGTTTCAGATAACATAATACAAGAAGTGAGAAGGCAGCAAATAAAATGTGATAGGTGTTTTTTCATTAGTAAATCCTTTCTGTAAATGGTGAATAATTTATAGTTCATAATAAAATATAGTGTCACTAATTATAACAAGAATAAGCAGATAAAGCTATTTGAAAATTTGTGTTTTTATTACAAAAAGATGTTATATTTGTCATTTTTATACTTGCTTAAATTAAAATTAAATTGTCAGGAATTTTTATTTTTTTTGGGGGGAATACTTATTCATGTATAGATGTGACAAGTATGGAAAGAGAATACGACTTTATGCAAAAAAGAGTAGAAATGGGGACTGATAATATGAATAAGAAAATTATAAAAACAGCTTCGGTTATTGCAGTTGGAGCAGGTGCGGCGGCTTTATATAAGGCAAAGTTTGCAAAGGATAATAATTCGGATAATCAAACACAGGGATGTACTGATTCAGGGAGAAAAAAGGATAAATGTCAATGTAATGGAAAAAGCCGCAGTCAACATTCTGATTATAAAAATACGGAACTTGGGAAGCATGAAAAAAACAGTAAGGGAATTTATTATGCAAGCGGTAATTATGAGGCATTTGCAAAACCTAAAAAGCCTGACGGAATTGAGAAAAAATCCGCATACATTGTCGGAAGCGGACTCGGTGCACTTGCGGCAGCATGCTTTCTTGTAAGAGATGCAAAAATGCCCGGAAAAAATATCCATATTCTTGAAGCACTCGATATTGCAGGGGGTGCATGCGACGGAATAAATGATGCCTCGAGAGGGTATATAATGCGTGGTGGACGAGAGATGGAGGAACATTTTGAGTGTCTGTGGGATTTATTCAGAAGCATACCTTCTTTAGAAAAGAAGGATGAATCAGTTTTGGACGAGTTTTATTATCTTAATAAGGAAGATCCGAATTATTCAATTTGCAGAGCAACCGTAAACAGAGGTAAGGATGCAGAACTTGGTGGTAAATTCGGTCTTAGCCGTAAAGGGTGTATGGAGATTATGAAATTGTTCTTTACCGCTGATGAAGAGTTATACGATAAAAAAATCGAGGATTTTTTTGATGATGAAGTTTTTGAGTCTAATTTCTGGCTTTACTGGAGAACAATGTTTGCTTTCCAGAACTGGCATAGTGCGTTGGAAATGAAGCTTTATTTCAAGCGTTTTATTCATCACATAGCGGGACTTCCTGATTTTTCGGCATTGAAATTTACAAGATACAATCAGTATGAATCGCTTATCATGCCTATGCTCAAATATCTTGAAAATGCCGGGGTTTCTTTTGAATTTAATACTGAAGTTACAAATGTGATATTTGACATAGAAGGAAATAAAAAGACAGCAAAGGCTATTGAGTGTGTTGTGTCAGGAAAAAAAGAGAAAATTGCACTTATGGAGGATGATTTCGTTTTTATTACAAACGGAAGCTGTACAGAGAGTACAATTTACGGTGACCATTACCATGCACCTGTCGGCAATGCAGAGATTAGGGAGAGCGGATGCTGGAGTCTCTGGAAAAATATTGCAAAACAGGACAGAGCGTTTGGAAATCCCGAGAAATTTTGTTCTGATATTGAAAAGTCAAAGTGGGAATCAGCGACACTTACGACATCCGATGATAAGATTATCTCGTATATTGAAAAAATATGTAAAAGAGACCCTCGTTCAGGAAAAGTTGTTACAGGCGGTATTGTAAGCTGTATGGATTCATCATGGCTGCTTAGCTGGACTATAAACAGACAGGGGCAGTTTAAAAAACAGAAAAAAGACGAGGTATGTGTATGGATTTACGGATTGTTTACAGATGCAGCAGGTGATTATATAAAGAAGCCGATGAAGGAATGCAGCGGATGGGAGATTGCGGCAGAATGGCTTTATCATATTGGAGTTGCGGTAAATGAAATTGATGAATTTGCGAAAGAGCATACGAATTGTATACCGACCATGCTGCCTTATATAACGGCGTTTTTTATGCCAAGAAGAAAAGGTGACAGACCAGATGTTATTCCTGATGGAAGTGTCAATGCAGCTTTTCTGGGACAATTTGCAGAAACACCGAGAGATACTATATTTACAACGGAATATTCAGTTAGAACGGCAATGGAGGCTGTCTATGGACTGTGCAAAGTCGACAGGGCAGTACCGGAAGTATGGGGAAGCACATATGATGTAAGAGATTTGATTGAGAGTTCGGTAAGGCTTATGGATGGAAAATCGCCGCTTGATATGAATCTTCCAAAGCCTGTCAATATGGTAAAAAATGTGATTTTAAAGAAGATTGAAGGAACAGATATTGAAAAAATTTTGAGGGAACATGGTGTTTTGAACTGTTGATAAAAAGGACAGTGATAAAAAAGCAGAATTAAAATGCCGGGCTGACAGGTTTAACGTGTATATTCCCTCGGTGTACAGCCGACCATAGCCTTAAAAAGCCTGTTAAAGTTTGAAAGATTTTGAAAACCGCACTCAAAAGCGGCATCTGCTATTTTACTGCCGTCAAGAAGCATTTCGCATACTTTTTGTATGCGGAGTTTATTTATATATTCAATAGCACCGACACCTACCGTGTCATGAAATTTACGCATAAACCAGCTTTTGCTCAGATGTGTTTTAGCCGCAAGAAATTCTATTGTAAGAGGTTCGTTGTAATGCTCATTTATATAGTAGAGAATTTGACGGATTTCATTGCTGCCGGTCTGATTTTTAATAAATTTTATTGAATTGCCTGAAAGTGCATACCATAAAAAACGTGAAAGTTCACCTTTCATGAGAAGGTCTGACTGCGGAGAATTTTGTATTGCACAGTCTACAACATTTGCGGCACAGCAGTGCATCTCTTCATAATAGTTATTTTTATCCGTAATGTGTAAAAGTTCGGCGGAGAGACTGCACATCGGGGAAAGTATCTGCGAAAAACAGCGGTCGTTTGTGTTTCCGAGCATATCAGTGTTAAAAACTACTGTATCATAAATGATTTTGGCATCGGTTTCAATAGCGTGCAGCATGTGTGGGAAAAACAGAATAATGTCTCCTGCACATGCTTTTATTTTTTGCTTATCCGTAATAAAAAATCCCTCACCGTCGGTAATGAAATTGAGTTCCCACTCAGAATGGCTGTGCATGGGGACAAACGGAAAGAGTTCGGGGATAGAACTTTTATAATAGCTGAATGGTATGAGAGCATTGCTGTGATGTCTGTTTTCTTTGAGTATATTTTTTTTAGCCATGTTATTCCTCGTTTAAATACAATCTATCAAAGTACAATAGTATAGTATTAGTTTTCAAAACTTTTTTGCTAGAATTTACGTTACATCAAATATTATTATATTGTTAATTTAACAGGAAGTCAAAAATAATATCAGGAGGATTAAAAATGAACAATACGGCAAAAGGACCAAAGTGGCTTGACAATGCAGTTTTTTATGAAATCTATCCGCAGTCATTTAATGATACAAATGCAGATGGTATAGGTGACATAAATGGTATTACGGAGAAACTCGACTACATAAAAGAACTTGGATGTAATGCTATCTGGATAAATCCATGTTTCAAGTCGCCTTTCGGTGATGCGGGTTATGATGTTGAAGATTATTACACGGTTGCACCTAGATATGGTACAAATGAGGATCTTGCAAATCTTTTCAGAGAGGCACACAAGAGAGATATGCATATTCTTCTTGACCTTGTTCCGGGACATACTTCTGTACAGCATGAGTGGTTTAAGCAGTCGATGAAAGCTGAAAAGAACGAATTTACGGACAGATATGTCTGGACAGACAATATATGGGAATCACCGGAGGGAATGGGATGCATAAGAGGAATTTCGGATAGAGACGGTTCATGTGCAGTCAACTTTTTCTCACACCAGCCGGCGTTGAATTATGGATATTATAAACCTGAGCGTCCTTGGCAGCAGGCAATGGATGATGAGGGACCGAAAGCAACACTTGAAGCGATGAAAGATGTTATGCGTTTCTGGCTTCAGATGGGTGCAGACGGTTTCAGAGTAGACATGGCAGGTTCGCTTGTAAAAAATGATGAAGACGGAAAGGGAACTATAAAACTCTGGCAGAATGTCAGAGAGTTTCTTGACAGGGAATTTCCGGATGCTGCGATGGTTTCAGAGTGGGGAGAGCCTGACAAATCGCTTCAGGGTGGTTTTCATATGGATTTCTTACTTCATTTCGGTCCATCTCATTACAATGATTTGTTCCGTTGTGAAGAACCGTTCTTTTCTTCAAGAGGAAAGGGCGATGTGTCAGCTTTTGTAGAAAAATATCTTGATAATTATGAGAAGTCAGAAAAGAAAGGTCTTATGTGTATTCCTTCAGGAAATCACGATATGGGACGACTTTCGCAGGAAATTAAGGGTGATGAGCTTAAGATAGCTTTTGCATTCCTCTTATCAATGCCGGGTGCACCGTTCATATATTACGGTGATGAGATTGGAATGAAATATGTTGAGGGATTGACATCTGTAGAGGGAGGATATGAAAGAACAGGTTCAAGAACACCTATGCAGTGGGATGACAGTGTAAATGCAGGCTTCAGCAGTGCAAAGAAAGAGATGCTTTATGTTGCACAGGACAGTGATGAAAATCGTCCGACTGTTAAAAATCAGGCAGCAGATGAAAATTCACTCTACAATGAGATAAAGAAGCTTATAAAAATCAGAAAAGAGCATGCGGCTCTTTTAAGCAAAGGTGAAATAGAATTTGTAGCTGCAAAGAAAGATACTTATCCGCTTGCGTATGTAAGAAGCAGTGAGGATGAAAAAATACTTGTAGTTATAAATCCTTCAGCAGAAGATGTTACATTTGATTTTGACGGAAAGTTCGGAGAAGAAATCTATCGTTTTGGTGGAAACGCAGAGAGTGACGGAAAAGTTGTTAAAGTTTCGGGACAGACAGCAGTATTTGTAAAGCTTGTATAATCAAAATATCTTTTGAACATATAATTATAAAATATCATATACGATAAAAAACGGTG
>ULOD01018893.1_pt1 | contig 15482 bp, 10 predicted proteins | sample 1952351 | NCBI WGS metagenome assembly ULOD01 (sample SAMEA4835596, study PRJEB28245) | human gut metagenome | biome: gut microbiome; material: fecal sample | place: Denmark | collected 2008 | reverse complement strand
TCGCCTCCTTACCATTACAATTTTAAGCTGGGTATCCTAGTTAAAACAAGAAGACGTGCAAGACTAAGTGTTGCAGAGTGATGCACGTCTTATCCTGTTTACAATTATTTTATTATTTGTTCAATTTTATTATCTTTTAATACTTTTTTGAACTCATCTTTATATCTTGTATTAATCAATACTTTTCTGTTATTTATGAATAAATTAAATTGATAAAACACAGATTTTCTATATCTATTACAAGTATATTTTTTTACATCACATATATTAAGCTCGATTGTTCTAAATAAAGTCTTTAAATAAACTTTTTCATTATCAAATTCTACTCTATATTTAATAGCATATAGCCACCCATATAAGCCGATTGTTCCAAACATAATCCCTGCAATTGCAAATAAAATCATATCTTGATCACTATATTTATCATTATTCATTAAATAAATAGACAAAGGCATTAATATTGCAAAAATATATCCAAAAAGCATAATATTTCTAAATGGTTTACCTTCTTTTTTCATTCCATCAATTATTTTGTTATTCATAATTTTCCTCCAAATTAATTAAAAATATCAATTAATAATATTACACAGGCAGCAGCCCCCGCAAGCGCTCTAGCTCCTGGCATTGGTATTGCTGCAATTCCTGCGCATACAAGATATGCTCCAGCAATAGTACCCCAACCTACATTTGCAGTAATTTCTTGAGTAGTATTTCCTGAAATTGTACCAAACGAGAAAGAAATACCATCTGTAAACTAATTTCTGCTCCATAAGTAATCCATGGTGTTAATTGCATACTAGTACCAAATCCAATGTTTGATGAAACATAAGCGCTAATTCCATACCAATTTCCTAAATTCATTCCAACACCAGCACTATATCCTCCGTTACCTACATTACTATAAGAATAAAACATTTCTGAATCACTCAATTGTGTTGTTACAGTATAAGAAATATTACCAAAGAAAGATCCAATAAATGTATTTTTAATCAATAAAGTAGTATAATGATTAATCGTAGATATACACATATGTCCATCACTTCTAGGATTACCTACGAAGAAACATTCTATATCTTCATCTTCATAGATTAACTTGTCTTTGTTATCTCCATATAAAGCACCATTATGTTTTTTATTAAAACAAGTTGGACATATTCCTAAATCAACTAATTCACTTGGAGTTAATTTTAATAATTCTTTATCATCCATAATATAAAACTCCTTTCTATCAATTATAAATTGTATAAATCTTCATCTAATACCTTATTATATCATTTTTCTATTAAATAATCTAACGATATAAGTAAAATAGTCCTAATTAAAGGACTATTAATAGCAAGCTTATATAGATAATTTATTTCTTATTGAAGCACTTAGGAAAATGCTATTTCTAGCATTTCCCCTTATGCATTTTTATTTACTTTGATAAGTTATATTTCTATTCTTATCTATAATTGTAGTGACACAAATGTTTAAATCTAATAACTTATTACAAATTCTTTCAATTTTTCTTTTAGTTATTGTATACATTGACATAGCTAATTTTTTATTTTTCATATTTCTAAATTGTTTTGAATAATCTTTATTAAAAACCTTGCCATCTCTATATATAAATTTTATCATTACTGAATATTTATTATTATCCCATTCAGTAAATACTATTGCTATCTTCTCTAAATCTTTTACATTAAATTTTTTCAATCTAAAATCAGGTAAAAATAATATAGTTCCTTTTTTTGTGATAATCATTCCATTTAAAGGTATAATTATTACTCCTATAAAAATAATTGCTAATAAAATTGGCCAAAATATCTTAATAAATATCGGCATCTCTGACCAATACGTAAATAATAAATATGAACATGGAACAATTACTATCAACAACACCCCTAGTAACAGAGTTATTATTCCTTTGTTAATAAATGATAACCATTTGTTTTTATAAGTCATTAAACCATTGTTTGACATCATCTAACCAACCCCACTTTTCGTTTGTCCAATCAATAAACCATGTAACTCCAGCTGATACAAAAGGAGCAATAAATACTCCGACACCTGGAATTAATGATACTAACGCGCCAACACCATAACCGATTCCAAATGTTCCTAATGTATAAGCAGTATCTACTCCAAAACTAATCCATTGTTGTTTTGTAGTTAAATTATCATTTGTGAAATTTGACCATGCTGATAATCCTATATTAAGGCCTAACAATCCATAGCCTATTACTGAACATACAGTATTTAATTTTCCAGGAACAAAATCTAAGCCATATAGTTTGTTTAAATCTTTTACTCCTGGATAACGAATATATTGATATATTGTTCGTAAAGCAGGAGCAATCGAAGCGCCAAAATCTGAACCTGACATTAAAGATGAAAACCAAATAGGTATTTGGAACCCACCGTTTTCCCAATTAACTCTACCTGAACCAACTGAACCTGATGAAATACTACCTGATAAGTGAATTCCACCATTTGAAAAACTAGAAATAGATGAACTAATTACTGAACCTCCAGAAGAAACGGGTCTTTGTTTATAATTCACAGGATTATTCAAGCAATAGCAGTATAAGTTCAATCCATTGATACTTTCAGGATCTAAATACTCTACATCATCAGGACTTATGAACCTGCATAATTCAGGTGAATAATATCTAGAGTTGCAATAGAAAAGCTGAGTTTCCACATCATAATAATATCCTTTATACCTTATTGGATTGATATTACCAATAAAATCTTTTGCTTTATTTTCTTCTTTATTTTTATCTAATACTCTATGATTACCATAAGCATCATATACATAGCTTGCTACTCTAGTTCCATAATAATCTCCCATTTCATATAAGCCTACTATATTATGTTCTAAATCTTTTTCATATATATAATATCTTCTTATATTTTTTTGTTTAATCTCAAATCCTATTATTTCTGCTCCTGTATATATATATTTTATTCTATATTCTTCTTCATTATTTCTTATCTTCGTTTCACTTATTATCCTTGTTCCTTCTACTTCATATTTCGTGCTTTCTGCTTTTCTTATTTCTTTCTTTTCTATCCTTACATTATTGCTATCATATATATATTCTATCTTTTTTTCTTTATCTTCAATACTTTCTAATAATCTTCCTCTTTTCCATCTTAATTCTTTATCTTCATATTGTATTAAGTTTAATCCCTCATCGTATGTAAAATTTTTTGTTTCATTATTTATTTTGATTCCTTTTAAAAGATCTATATATGGCATTTCATAAAGATATTCTATGTCTTCTTCTAATTCATAATTTAAATTATATCTTTTTTTTCTTAACAGATTCCCTCCAAAATTATTTACATCTTCATACCCATATGTTATTACTTGTCCCATTTCTTTATTATACTCTTGTTTTAATGTACCTGCTAAATTATTGTACTCATATTCTTTTTTTATTTTGTTTTCTTTATCTCTTATTTCTACTATTTGTCCACTATTTGCATAAGTTACTTTCTCTTCTTCTTTATTAAATGGTTGTTTTTTCTTATTTGCTAAATTATTATATTGTAATTTATTAGTGCCACCTCCTACATATATGTATTCTTCTTTGCATTCTTCTAATTTTTGATATGATGGCTCAATTTCATAGTTATTTATTCTTGATGCGAAATATATTTTTCCTTCTAGTTGTCCTATCTCATTTCTTTCATAACATATTTTCAATTCTAAATGGTTTTCTTCTTTTTCTTTTAAATGAATGCTTTCTCTTCCTATACTTCGCCACTGATCATAATAGTATTCTTTTTCCTCTGTTTCACTTATACTTCTTACTAATAGATCATTTTTATATATATTTTCTTTTTCTTTTATCTTATTGCCTTCTAAATCTTTATAAATTACCTTTGTCAATTGTTTTTTGTTATTATAGTAATATTCTTCTTTAATATTTGTTATATAATCTATTTTCTTTCTCAATAGTGATGTTCTTGCTATTATTATCCTGCTATCTAATGGATCTTCTATCTCATATATTGTTTCTATTTCTGTTTGATTTTCTTTTTTTATTTCTTCTTCTCCATATATATAATATCCTATATTTTTCCACTCATTATTTTCATATTCTTTTGTTATAATTAATCTTTGATATTTATCATATATGTATGCTACTTTTTGTAAATTTCCATATTCAATTGTTATTCCTACATTATCCTTTCCTACCTCAAATTCACATTCATCTGTGTCATAATAAATTTTATATTCTTCTATTAATACCTTTTTACTGCTATTTGTCAAATATATTTTCTTTAATCTTTCTTCTTCATCATATTCATATTCATAATTTGTTGATATCCGGTTTTGTCCTACATATTTTATTAAATCTTCTTCATATGTAATTCTGTTTTCTAACCACATATCTTCAGTTGTTTGTCTTAAACTTGTTATCCTATTTTTATACTGATTATATTCATATTCTATAACATTACCTATTATTGGTTTATATGTTAACATATTCCCCATTTCATCATAGGTCATATTTATTTCATCATCTAAATGATTATTAGATTTATTTACGATTTTTATTACATAATTATTTTGACTATCATATGTATACCTTATATCTTGTGATAAATCTGACAACTCACCTTCTATTACTTTGCTTCCACTTTTTATTCCTATTAAATTATCATTTTCATCATATTCATATCTTGTAATTACTCTTCTATTATAACTATATTCATAACTTTCTAATGGTCTATTATATTTATCATTTTCTATTTGTGTAAATATATATGTTTCTTCATCTGAAAAAATATCACTTTCATTTATGACATTTGCATATGTTTTTACTAACATTGTTTTTACTGAATTATTATTTATTATTTTATTTGACGGTGCATAGATTGTATAATTATCTATCCCATTTAATATATTATAATCTATTACTTCTAATCCTTCTAAACTTACATAGTTGTCTTCCCCATATTTAATTTTTATACTCGTTCTCTTATAATTTGTTATTACTCTCTTAAATCCATTATACCAAAATGTATTTTCATAATTATTATAGTTTTTTATATTTTCTATTAATTCTTCTTTGCTTAAGTCGATATCTCCTTCTATTATTCTTTCATGATTAAGCTCATCTTTATACTTGATTGCTACTGGCTTTCTTATTGCATATATGGTTATTTCTGGCCTATCTATATAATAGTAATTATTTACTATTGGATTATTTATTTTCTCCATTATAAATGTGGATTCAATCGTTTTATTAATAAAACATATTGGCAAAGTTTTGGTCTTTTGCGTTATTATCAATTTTGTTATATTGACACTAAACATTTTATATGTATACACTTCTACTTTTATTTTTTCAATATTTTCTTCTAATGCGACTTCTTTTCCATATTCTTGCTTTTTAGCTACTTGTGTTACATCTAGGGGAAATTCTTCTATCTTTTTACTTTTACCTTCCTTTGTTATTCCCCATATTGTTATTTTGATTTCTTGATCGGTTGCTAAATGTATGCTAGATCCATATGGTATTATCCCTTCTATCCTTATAATGTAATTACCCGCTTCTAAACTCTTATTACATTCTTCTTCATAATAATTGGTTATATTTGCATTTTCTGGTTCATAGTTTATTTGTATAGCTTTTGTTATTACATTTACTTTGATTAACTCAACTTCATATTTTAATTCTTTTGTATATTCACTTCTCCTATCTTCTTCTTCTCCATAATATTTTGTCTCGTTTCCTACCAATACTACTTCTGCTCTTTTATAATAATCTCCTTTTTCATTAAAATAATATTTATCTTTTGTACTAATTTCTTTTCCTTTTTCTATACGACTCTTTGTAATATAGGCACTTCCATCATAATTTTCATAATATCTTTCATTTTTTAAAACCCCTTTTACATATTTTCCAATGACGGTCACATCCATTGATGCTCTTGTTATCCTATATTCTTTATCTCCTTCAATTATTCTTGATAAAAGTTTTCCATTATATCTGTATTCACTCTTGCTTCCATCAATATCTATAACCTGTTGTATTTCTCCATTTTCTATCCTTATTGTTACTTTCTGCCCATCGCTTCTTGTGATGTTTATTTGCTTTTCTTTATATTCTATTGTTAGTTGCCTTTTACTTGAATCTTTAATTCTTGTTATCACTTTACCATAGTTTTGCTTTTCTTCATATGTAATAAATAAACTTTTTTCTCCACTATATATTGCTTCTAAATATCCTTCTTTATTAAAAATATATTCTTGATTCTCTCTCCCTTTTATTTTTATCTTGTTTTCTTCTACTTCTAATATGTAACCCGTCCCTTTTTCTTCTACATATAAATTATCTTTTTCTTTGATAAAATAGTATCTTTGTCCTTCGCCATTTAAATATAAATATTTTTCTTCTTCTTTTGCTTTTATTACCCTTTGTTGGTAATTTAAACTCCATCCATATGGTAATTTATAATAATTATCTTCATATTCATAATTGATATCACTTATACTTCCATCATATATAAGTTTGAGATTAGCAGATAATTCTTTGCCTTTATAGTTTATCAATCTATTTTCTACTATTACTTTTAGATGAAACATATTTTCATATATTGTATTTTTCTTTAATATTATTTCATCATATTTTATCTTTTTTGGAAATCTATTATTTATATAATATTCTCTTGTTACTTCTATCTTTTTATTTTCTTTCTTGATATCTATTTCTAATTCATATTCTTCACTTTCTTCTATCTTTTTATCGATTATAAAATAATACTCTTTGTTTGGCTCATCTAGATTTCTTACTAAATTTATATATCTTACATATACCTCTTTTTCTTCTTCATACTCTTTTCTTGCATAAATATCTTTTATATATCTTCTACTTTCTATTCTAAATTCTTCCCATTTATCTATTTCATATAATTGATATATTTCTTCACTTGTTCCTTCTTGACACATTCTTATCTCAAATTCTGATAGTCCTGAAAAATAAAAAACTCCTTGGGTTTTTATTTTAATCCCTATTGCTTTTTTGGATTCTCCTTTATTGGTTAGAACCACTTTTTCTGTTGCTTTTTTTGCTTCTTTTCCTTCTTCTAATTGATATATTTCAACATTATATCCATATTTCTTATCTTCTAATTCTTTACTTCCTATAATCTTTGTTTCATTCATTATTTTTTCTTTCCTTTCTTACTTCATTATACCTTTTATTTTTGTCGAATTATTGTTTTTTTTGTAAATAAAAAACATATAAGATAAACTTATATGCTTTTAATAATAAAGCTTGCCTCCAATTGCAAATTCATCGGTATAAAATCCAAATAGTTCTGATATAGTTACAAAAACATATCCCTCATTTTTTAAATCATTTACAATTGTTGTGATTGCTTCTTTATTATAATTTTTAAAATCATGAAATAGTAAGATACCATTTTCTTTTATCTCATGTTTTAATTTTTCAATTATTATTTTACTATCAAAACACTGCCAATCCAAAGAATCAGCATTCCATAAAATTGCGGGCATATCAATACGCTTTAGAATTTCTTTGTTAACTGATCCATATGGAAAACGAAATACACGTGGATAATGTAGAATTGTTTTATAAATAATTTGTTGCGTTTTTTCTATTTCTGCTAAGCCTTCTTTAATAGTTATTTTTTTGAAATCTGGATGACTATATGAATGATTTCCTATTTCATGTCCATGTGCATATATATATTTTAATTCATCCTTATATTTTGAAACATTGCACCCTAGAATAAAAAAGGTTGCGACAACATTTAATTCTTCTAATAAATCTACCAATTCTTTACTTTTATTACTAGGACCATCATCAAAGGTTAAGGCTATCTTTTTATTTTTAAGATTTAAATTATTTTGTTCTTCTATAATTAAATTACTATCCATGTCAAATACAACTTCCTTAATCGTATCATTTGTAATAACTGAAGATAAGTATACATGAAGTTTTGAATCAATAATCATACTTTGTAAAAAGCCAATATCTTTTTCTGTTAAAACATAATCATTTGTTAGTATTTGATTTATTTTTTCAATCAATGGTTGAGCATTAAACTCGATTTGTTTATTTGTCTTAAGATCAAAATTATATGTTTTAATTATTTGATTATCCAAATAATAATAATTAAAAATATAACTAGCATATTGATTATTTAAATAACTATCATATGTAATATTGACTTCGCTATTATAATTTTCTTTAATAATATCATAAGTATTTTTAATATTCACCAATAATATTTGATCAATTTCATCATTAATACTTGGATATTTCACCTCTTTTGTTTCATCAATTATAAATTGTTTTTCCGTCAAATTATATTTGGGAATATCTTTATTTTTTTTCTTACAGGAAGTAAAGGATAAAAATAATAGTAAAGAAAACAGTAATATAAATATTTTTTTCATATAAATATTTTTTACTATTTATCTTTAAATATAGCAAGTAAAATAAAGCAATATGACATTTTATGTCATTTCTAATTTTTTCAAAATTTTTAATATTATTTATAGTTTATACTTATTATTCAAAAATATATAACAAACATAATTAGTAATTTTTGATATTCAAATTTATAAAATTATTTTTTAATTAAATTATTAAAAAAGATGTAATTACTAATAATAGTAAATACATCTTTTTAATTAACTATTTTTTTTAATTATCCAAGCGTTTTGAAATCCGTTTCTACTTCATACATCACAACACCACGATAATTTCTAGCTACTAATTTTATATGATAATCACTATTTGCAGCCAAAGATAATAACTTATAAGAAGTAATGGGTGTTGATGAATTATCTAAATAACTAATAATATCGACCATTTCACCATTGACATAAACAGCATAATCCTTAATAGTATAATTGAGACTCATATCAGCAGCCTCAAAAGACAAATCCGCTGTCGTAGATGTAATATTTGTTACTTCAAGATGAATATTAGGACCTAGTTTCAACGTTTTTTCAAGTTCATAAGTGGTTTCATCAGCAAAAACAATTATAATTTTAAAATGATAATCGTAGAACTTATCAATATTTTTAATCACAAGTTTGGTATATGAAGAAGTTGGAAAAACCACATTTGTATTAATTTGACCTCGAATTGTTTCAGTAACTTTTACTTCTTTCACGTTACCATAAAATTTATCAGAAAAATTTAAAACATACGTACGATTTTCTTCATTATATACTCCGTTAACCGCATCAATTAAATTTTCTTTGGTTTCTGTTGTGATAGGCTTATTTCTTTTAGATACTATTGTTCTAGTTGAAACAATCGCTCCTAATTCATTTACTCTTTTAATCGTAATTGTTCCTTCATGGGTTTCTACTAAATACCCTGTAGCAAGATTAGAATCACTTCTACTCTTAACTCCACCAAAAGAAAGGGTCATATAATTTACACCAAGTCCATCATCTAAAGAATCAGCCCCTTCATAATAATCAGGACGATAGCGATCACCATGATAATGTCCAGCAATTACTAAATCAACGCAATATTTCTCAAAAATGCCAAGTAAAACCTCATCACGATCCTTATTTCCTGATTCACTATTTTCATAATAGACTGGAGTATGCATCATAACAAAACTATACCTATATTCTACTGTTGATAACACTTCTTCAAGCCACACAAGCATTTCATTTCTACCTTCTGATTTTTCATTATCAATAGTAATAAACAAAATATCATTATAAACAAAATAAGCACTAAGCCCTAACTGTGTAGAAGGACCATTATTGACAGTTGCATAATGAGCTTTTTGGTATCTACCGTCTGATTGTCCAGTCCCTTTAATATAATATTCATGATTTCCAGCAACTCCAACTCGAGGTAAAAATTTTAAGCTATTTGATTCTTTGAAAAAAACATCCCATGTTTTAGCACTACCACCAACATCAATCACATCACCAGCTGTTGCGACAAAACCAACATTTGGATTCATTTCAATCATTTTTTGCATTATATCTTCACTAATTTCCGAACCATGTGATTCATAACTGCCATCGTCATTATTTTTATAATAATAATGAATATCTGCCATCATAATAAAAGCTGAATCAGAACCATCATCTTTAGCAGTTTTAAAATGGTAAATTTCACTATATGTATGATTACCTAAATGAATACGATATATATATTCAGTATCAGGTTCTAAACCTTTTATTGATACCCTTATTACATTTCTTGGTATAAAAGTGCTTTCAACAATATCAGTTCCTTCTGTAAAATAATATCCAGTACCAGTAATTGTCGTTACATTAGTAAAAGTAGTATCACTAGCAAGTGTATATTCAACCTCTGTCATTGTATTAAACGTATGATAGTTAATTTCAATATCAGTTGATGCATTAGTACCATAACTTGTCATAATATTAAATACATCATAACCTCCATCTTCTATTAATGGATGCAAAATGAAAACCTCTACAACGCAAGCAACATATGTATTATCAACAGAGCGAATTGTAATATATACTTTACCCTCATGAAGAGCTTCAAACAAACCATTTTCATCTATCGTCGCCAAAGCGCCATCTTCTAATTTTAAACTATATGTCACATCTTGAATTGCCCCTACAGGATTAACAATTGGAATCAATTGTAATGTTTCACCAATATATATCTCTTCTTTGGTATAATTGGCTTCAATTGATTCTACTTCTGGTAAAGGATCTCCTTCGGTTACTCCACATCTTGTGCAAGTTTTAGGGGTTTGAGATGTTGCTTCTTTCCAAATATGTCCTAAAGCAACTCCTTCAGTTTCACCACATCTTTGACAATATTTAGTTGTTGTACATGTAGCATCAATCCAATCATGGCCATCTACATCACAAAAAGTATCATATTTAGCAACTAAATTATAGTCCTTTTTTATGGATGTTGAAAAATCAAATAAGTTATTTTCATCAAACCAACCCTTAAAATAATGATTTTCTTTAGTAGGTGCTTCGATTTTCTCAATTGTATTACCTTTCTTAACTTCAACAGTTTTATAAGTTTCATTATCTACAATAAAAGTAACCTTATATCTTTTAGTGCAACCACAAACAAAACTTAAAAAAGAAAGTAATATAAAAATATTTACAAATAAAAATATTTTTCCACTTAATTTTTTATTCATCTTTTAATCTCCTTTAATCTTTATAGGTATATTATACTAAAAATAAATTATTTTTACAATAAAATAAACAAAAAACATCTTATTTTGATAAGATGTTTTTTACACTGCTTATTATTTAAATAGGCTATTATCTATTATAGAATTCAACAATTAAGTTCTCACGAATTTCTGGTAAGATTTCATTACGCTGTGGTAACCGTACATAAGTACCTACACCTTTTGATTCATCAAAACTAACAAAGCCTAAACGAGCAACACAATTTTCTAAAGCTTCTTTAACAATTTGTAAATTTCTAGATGCTTCTTTCATTTCAACAGTTTGACCTGGTTTTACTATATATGATGGAATATCTACTTTTTTACCATCAACAAGTACATGTCCATGATTTACAAGTTGTCTTGCTTGACGACGTGTTGTCGCAAATCCCATACGATAAACTAAATTATCTAATCTAGATTCTAATAAGAATAAGAAATTTTCACCATGTTTTCCTTCTAATTTACCGGCTTTAGTAAATAAATTTCTAAATTGTTTTTCACTAACACCATATGTAAAGCGTACTTTTTGTTTTTCTTGTAATTGAAGAGCATATTCAGATAATTTTGTTCTTCTTTGACCATGCTGACCAGGTGCATAATTTCTTTTTTGTAATTCTTTACCATTTTCTAAAACAGAAAATTTTAATCTTCTTGATTGTTTCCAACTTGGGCCTGTATAACGTGCCATTTTTTTCTCCTTTTTATAGTCCATAGACTCTTATTTTGTGGATAAAAATTCAAATACAATTTCTAATTAGATTATCCAATTACTTTCACCTAAGCAGCGAGATTACTCATATCCATATTCCGTGATAATCTATTGATTAAAAATCAAATGAATGCTGCATTTATCGCACTTTTTTTATTATACTATATTTTGCCAACTTTGTCAAATATTATGTCCTCATATAACTATTAATTGGGATAGTAAATAGTAATGATATCTGATGCTTTATATTCATTTGTTGCCTCAGTTCTAATTTCAAATTTATACCTTTTACCATCTTTATAGACAATATCAGTTTTGAAATATTGTTTATTTGTGTTGGTATCTACTTGTTTCTTAACATCTACTTCCTTTACTTTTTCGTCATCTTCATATATTATGATATAATATCCATTTGTTGCAAATTCATTATGATCCCATGTTAAATAAAAACAATTATTTTGATTTGCCATAACCGCAATATTTACATTTGTAGGTGATGGCTGAGGAACTTTTTTGTTAAGCCAAACATTAGCAATAAAATATCCTATAATACATAATAAAAATATTGTTACAGCAATTATTTCTTTCACTTTATATTTATTATGAATTGCTTTGGATAATTTATGAACATGATTTTCAATATATATAGACATATTAGGAATTGCTAAATGAACATCTATATGTTTTTCATCAAAACTACTTAATTCTTCTAATACCTTTTTTATTTTCACTTCTGTATCAAGACTTTTAATCGCATATCCCCTTGCTTTTTTAATATAAGTATTCGCAATACTTTGATAAGAATTGCTTAAATATTGAATTGTTTCATTATTTTCTTTTATTAACTCTTTATACCGTTCTTTAGAATTCATATATTTCCACCAACATATTTTTTTAATATTATAACATAAAAGAGATTATTTATCAAAAAAATATATTTAAAAATATATTTTTATCTATCTTTTTATTTTAATTAATCTTATCCACTATTGATGACTCCATATATTTTTTGATTTAGTTAATTGAACATCTTTATAATACTTCTGTTTTCGTCCATAGGGACACTTTCTGACAGGTGGGTATTCGGCTAATAGCAAAGGCGGACGGCGAAAGCTGTTCGCCTTTGCTATACTGTTTTGTGCGTTGGTTTATGCTGATTCCGATATTGTTTCCGTGCATTGAGGCGGTTTTTCTTCGCTTTCCGCTTCCTGATCCCATTCTCCGATATCACGGTAGACGATTCGGATTTTTTGAGTGGAATGCCTTGAGTATTTTTCAGTACGCTCGCCGATCTCAATTCTTGCAATAAACAATCTTACAATTTCGGGTGTCAGCACGTCAATATTCTTATACTTTTTTGCTTTTTCGATGAAGGCATTGACATTGTCGGCAGAGGATTTCAGTTTTCCAAGTCTTTCTTCCTTCTGCGGTATTGCTTCATCCAATCCGTTTTGCTCGGCATTGTAGTCACCGGAGAGGAGTCTGAACTGCTCGTTGGTGATTCGTCCAAGCACATTGTCCTCGTACAGGCGTTTGAATAATGCTGTCAGCTCATCTCGGCGTTTACGCATAGAGTCAAGCTCTCGTTGAAGGGCGGTTATCTCTCGACGCATTTCCACGCTGTTTTTGCGGTTGATATACTCCGCAAACTGCCGTTCCTTCATTCTCGCTATATGCGTTACTCTCCGTAAGTCATCCAGTATAATTTCATACAGTTCATCCTTGCGGATATGGTGAGGCGAGCATTCGGCTTTGCCACGCTTTCCGTAGGTATAACATTTGAAATTATAACTGGATTTTTTCATTGTGCTTGCTCTGTGCAATACCATAGATCTTCCGCAATCAGCACAGAATGTGATTCCCGAAAATATATTCGGTTCTTCCATCTGTTTTGGCGCTCTCTTTTTCTGCTTACGCAGATCCTGAACGATATCCCATTGCTCCCGTGTTATCAACGCAAGGTGCGTATTTTCTACGATAATAACTTCATTGTCGGGACGAGTGATCGCCTTTTTATTTTTGTAGGATATCGTAGTGTGACGCAATCCAACCGTATGACCAAGGTATACCATATTTTCAAGAATAGCGGTAACGGTACTGCCTGTCCAATGATACGGGTGACTGGTGTCCAATTGATTGTGCGATTTTCCGTATGCGTGATAATAGTAGTTTGTGGGATTATAGATTTTTTCGTTACTCAGAATACGGGCAATTTGATTGGGGCCTTTGCCTGCCGCACACATTGCAAATATTCTTTTTACGATGACGGCTGCTTCCTCGTCGGGAATAATGGCTTTACTGTCCTTATCGACCTTTTTATAGCCGTAAGGCGGTTTTCCACCGAGCCGTTCGCCACGCTCTGCCTGAAGCTTTTTAACGGCACGAACCTTCTTGCTCGAATCCTTTGCGTGAAGCTCGTTCGCCCAATTTCGTATAGGACTGAAATCGTTACTACTTTCAATCAGCGAATCAACTCCATCGTTGACGGCTATAAAGCGAACGCCCATTCTCGGGAAATACAGCTCGGTATAATATCCAACCTGCAGGTATTCTCGTCCGAGTCGGGAAAGGTCTTTGACGATTAAGGTTTCAACCTCGCCTCGTTCTATCATTTCCTCGATTTGCTTCCACGAGGGACGGTCAAAGTTCGTTCCCGAATAACCGTCATCCGCAAGGAATATCGTGTTTTCAAAGCCGTTGTCCTTCGCATATTTTTCGAGCAATAACCTTTGATTGATGATACTGTTGGAATCGCCCATGCGAGCATCCTCTTGACTCAATCTTCCGTAGAGTATATTAAATTTTTGGCTTGTCATTTTTAAGCATCCTCCTTATTTATAAATGTTAAAATAAAAGTACCCAATTGTGTTCATGTAAGAATCCCCAATTCTTATCAACACAAATGAGTACTTTTATTTTAACATTTATATCGCTTAAAAATGATGCTCCGTGCCTTACATATGTAAAATTAGATACGAGTCTTTATCAAAACTCTTGTGGGGGCTATCAATACTCAAACCGAAATACGAATGCTCGGCGGCTGATAGCAGTGGCACACAATTACATCTATTCAATTTTCAAGGCCTCATCTTTGTGAGGGGCTTTATTTTATCATACTCGGAAAAATTTGTCAAGGCCTTTTTGAATAATTTTTTCGCTTTTTGGAAATAATATTTAGTTTGGCACAATCGGTCTAAAACACCGTTATTTCGCTTCCCGGATTGTCACGGATTTTTGCCTTTCAAAAAACAAGGTCACATAAGCAATCATACTTGTGTGACCTTGAACATTTAATTATTGTTTTTGAAAATGGATGTCGGTAAGAAGGATCGGGGTTTCCTGATCATCTTCCTCGCCTTTCCATGCTACGATGAAACGAACTTCCGAAGATGTAGGAACATAACCTTTGTTTTTAAGTTTTTCGAGCATCTCCACAAATGCTTTTGAGAATTTTGCCACGCGCACATCACGACCATGAAGCTCAGCACTAAGATAAACATCATCTATCTTTAATGCGGTGCCGCTTCTCAAATCGAATATAAGTTCCTTGTATAATATACGTATATCATAATAGATCAATTAT
>ULOD01049423.1_pt1 | contig 15606 bp, 10 predicted proteins | sample 1952351 | NCBI WGS metagenome assembly ULOD01 (sample SAMEA4835596, study PRJEB28245) | human gut metagenome | biome: gut microbiome; material: fecal sample | place: Denmark | collected 2008 | reverse complement strand
ACCTTAAACGGTCAGCCCTTTTAATCGCTAAAAAAGGTTATTATTGCTCTGTAACGAAAAACTCCCCGACAGCTTATAAAACTGTCGGGGAGTTATTGGTTTATCAGTTGTTGTTCATTCTGTAGCAGAGAGTCATAAGACTGTCGCTGAGATGAACATTCTCTACCATAGTATCATTATAACGAGCATTTATATCATAGTGGCTGAAATTCCAGTAATTCTTGATTCCGTGTGAATAAAGCTTATCGAGAACATTTTCAACACAAACACGGGGAATACACAAAAACGCTGTGTCAATATGATTTTTATTACAAAAATCGTCAAGTTCACTTTCGTTTTTAACTGTAATTCCGTTGAGCTTTGAACCGACTTTCTGTTCGTTGTTGTCGAAACAGGCGATAAGCTCAAAACCGAGTTTTTCAAAATTCATATGCATTGCAACGGCTTTGCCAAGATTACCCGCACCGATAAGGATTGCCTTGTAATCGTTGTTAAGACCGAGAATATTCTTGATTTCCTCTTTCAGCTGACTTACGCTGTAACCGTAGCCCTGCTGACCGAATCCGCCGAAGCAGTTAAGATCCTGCCTCACCTGTGAGGCAGTCACATTCATAATTTGTGCAAGCTTAGTTGAAGAAATTTTGTCAATGTTCTGGTCGTTCAGTTCTGATAAAAAGCGGTAATATCTTGGCAAACGCCTGATAACCGACATTGAAATACTGTCATTCTTAGACATTACTCACTATGCTCCTTTAACTTTAAAATCAGAGAGATGCTGCAAGACGCTCGTCAATAGCCTTGAGAAATTCTTCTGTGTTTACTTTCTTTTTGTTCTCAAGTGTCGAGATAGCGTAGAGATCGCCTGTCATAACGCCGTCCTCAATTGTCTTGATTGTTGCTGCCTCAAGCTTGTCTGCAAACTTCATAAGGTCGTCAAGACCGTCAAGTTCGCCTCTCTTGCGAAGTGCGCCTGTCCATGCAAACAAAGTTGCAACAGAGTTTGTAGAAGTTTCTTCACCCTTGAGATACTTGTAGTAGTGGCGCTGAACTGTGCCGTGAGCAGCCTCGTATTCATAGATGCCGTCAGGAGAAACAAGCACGCTTGTCATCATTGCAAGCGAACCGAATGCAGTTGCAATCATATCGCTCATAACATCGCCGTCATAGTTCTTGCAAGCCCACATATAGCCGCCCTCACTTCTGATAACTCTTGCAACAGCGTCATCAATAAGTGTGTAGAAATATGTAATACCTGCGTTCTCAAACTTCTCTTTGTACTCATTCTCAAAGATTTCGTTGAAGATGTCCTTGAATCTGTGGTCATAAATCTTGCTGATTGTATCCTTTGTAGCAAACCAAACATCAAGCTTCTGATCAAGTGCATAGTTGAAGCATGAACGGGCAAACGATGAGATACTCTTGTCAATGTTGTGCATACCCTGAATAATACCGTCAGTCTTGAAGTCAAAGATTGTGCTTCTCTCCTCAGTACCGTCAGGCTTTGTAACGCAAAGCTCTGCCTTGCTTCCTGCCTCAACCTTCATCTCTGTGTTCTTATAAACATCACCGTATGCGTGACGGGCAATGCAGATTGGCTTTTTCCATGTAGGAATGTAGGGAACAATGCCCTTAACAAGAATCGGACTTCTGAATACCGTACCGTCAAGGATAGCACGAATCGTACCGTTAGGTGATTTCCACATACTCTTGAGGTTGTACTCTGTCATTCTTGCGGCATTAGGTGTGATTGTGGCACACTTAACGGCAACACCGTATTTCTTTGTTGCGTTGGCACTGTCAACTGTAACCTGATCGTCTGTCTCGTTTCTGTGCTCAAGACCGAGGTCATAATATTCTGTTTTGAGGTCAACATAAGGTGTGATAAGAATATCTTTAATCTGTTTCCAGATGACTCTTGTCATCTCGTCGCCATCCATCTCTACGAGAGGAGTGACCATTTTAATTTTTTCCATATCAGCTGTTCTCCTTTGTGTAGTCAAGCAGACCGCCTGCAATGATAATGTTTCTTGTTCTGTCTGAAAGCTCACAGTCAGCAACAATTGTGTCGCCTGTTGTCTTGTTTACAACAGTAACCTGCTTGCCGTTTGCAATTTCGTCCTTAACATTCGGAAGTTCAAGCATATCGCCAAGCTTGATTTTATCATAATCTTCTGCGTTTACGAATGTAAGCGGAAGAATTCCTGCATTGATAAGGTTGCTCTTGTGAATTCTTGCAAAGCTCTTTACGAGTACAGCCTTAACACCGAGGAAAAGGGGAGCGAGAGCCGCATGCTCACGGGATGAACCCTGACCGTAGTTTTCACCGCCGACAATAATGCTCTTGCCGAGTGTCTTTGCACGGGTTGGAAATTCCTTGTCGCATACTGTAAAGCAATGCTCTGAAATTTTCGGAATATTTGAGCGGAGCGGAAGAATCTTTGCGCCTGCAGGCATAATATGGTCGGTTGTAATGTTGTCGCCGACCTTGAGTGAACACGATGCTTCGATAGAATCTGTGAGCGGATGAGTTTCGGGGTAGCTCTTGATGTTAGGACCACGGAGGATTTCTACGCTGTCCATTTCTTCAACAGGAGCGGGATCAATAACCATATTGTCATTGATGAGGAATTTTTCGGGCATTTCAATCTCAGCAGCCGCACCAAGACATCTCGGGTCTGTAAATACGCCGTTGATTGCAGAAACAGCCGCAGTTTCCGGAGATACAAGATAAATCTGACCGTCTGCCGTTCCGCTTCTGCCCTCAAAGTTACGGTTGAATGTTCTGAGTGAGATACCGCCGCTGTTAGGTGACTGTCCCATACCGATACACGGACCGCAGGCACTTTCAAGGATTCTTGCACCTGCCGCAATCATGTCGCCGAGTGCGCCGTTGAGAGCGAGCATATTGAATACCTGTTTTGAACCCGGAGCAATTGCAAGCGATACATTGTCTGCAACCTTTTTGCCCTTGAGAATGTGAGCAACTCTCATAAGGTCAAGATAACTTGAGTTTGTACATGAACCGATACAAACCTGATCAATCTTCTTGCCCTCAAGCTCTTTGATTGGCTTAACATTGTCGGGTGAATGCGGACAGGCTGCAAGTGGTTCAAGCTCTGAAAGGTTGATTTCGATAACTTCGTCATAAACAGCGTCATCATCAGCCTTAAGCTCTGTATAGTCTTCCTCACGACCCTGAGCCTTGAGGAACTTTCTTGTTGTTTCATCAGAAGGAAATACAGAGGTTGTAGCACCAAGCTCTGCACCCATATTTGTGATTGTTGCCCTTTCGGGAACAGTAAGTGTGGCAACACCTTCTCCGCCGTACTCAACAATCTTGCCAACGCCGCCCTTAACGCTCATAACACGAAGAACTGCGAGAATAATATCTTTTGCAGAAACCCACGGACTGAGTTTGCCTATAAGATTAACTCTTACCATTTTCGGCATGGTAATATAGTATGCGCCGCCGCCCATTGCAACAGCAACATCAAGACCGCCTGCACCGATTGCGAGCATACCGATACCGCCGCCTGTCGGAGTGTGGCTGTCAGAACCGATTAAAGTCTTTCCCGGTTTGCCGAATCTTTCAAGGTGAACCTGGTGACAAATGCCGTTGCCGGGTCTTGAAAAATAGATACCGTGCTTTTTACAAACAGACTGAATAAATCTGTGGTCATCGGCGTTCTCAAAACCTGTCTGAAGTGTGTTGTGGTCAATGTAAGCAACGCTTTTTTCTGTTTTTACTCTCGGAATGCCCATAGCCTCATATTCGATATAAGCCATAGTGCCTGTTGCATCCTGAGTAAGAGTCTGGTCGATTTTAAGACCGATATCACTGCCAACGGTCATTTCTCCGCAGACAAGATGATTCTTGATGATTTTCTGCGCAATCGTGTAGCCCATAATATTACCTCCTAAAAATTAATGCCTATCATAATTCAGTCCTGCAAAAAAATGCAAAACACTATGTTAATTATATAACAATCTTGAGATATTGTAAAGAAAAATTCACGCAAAATGAGTGAAAATCGTTATTTTTTCACTAAAAAATATTTTTTGCGGTTTTCTATCGGAAAAATGTTCAAAAAGTGTCGGATATTAGCATAAAAGGTGATGAAAAATATAAATTGAATTTTAGCTTTTATAGTGTTATAATGCTTGATGTATGCAATAAGATTTAAGTGATTTTAGCAAAACGAGGTATTTTTATGGATGTAAGAGAGAATTTAAGAAATATTGCAATTATCGCCCATGTTGACCACGGCAAAACTACTTTGGTTGACCAGCTTTTGAAGCAGAGCGGTGTTTTCAGAGCAAATGAAAATGTAGAAGAAAGAGTAATGGACTCTAATGACCTTGAGCGTGAAAGAGGTATCACAATCCTTTCAAAGCCGACAGCCGTAATGTACAACGGTATCAAAATTAACATTGTTGATACCCCCGGTCATGCCGATTTCGGCGGTGAGGTTGAGCGTATTCTCCAGATGGTTGACGGTGTTGTATTGCTTGTTGACGCATTTGAGGGTTGTATGCCGCAGACAAGATTTGTGCTTAAAAAGGCACTCGGCCTCGGCAAAAAGCCGCTTGTTGTTCTTAACAAAATCGACCGTCCCGGTGCAAGACCCGAAGAGGTTGTTGACGAGGTTCTCGACCTCTTTATCGAACTCGGTGCCGATGAAGATCAGCTTGATTTCCCTGTAATTTATGCGTCTGCCCGTGACGGCTATGCATCAGAGGATTATCATGAACCCGGTACGGATATGAAACCTCTCTTTGACGCAATTGTAAAAGAAATCCCTGCTCCTCAGGGTGATATGAACGGAGGACTCCAGCTCCTTATTTCAAACATTGACTCCGATAAGTTTGTCGGCAGAATCGGTGTAGGCCGTGTTGAAAGAGGTACTGCAAAGAACGGAGAGGCTGCCGTTCTCTGTCACACAGACGGTACAACTCAGAATGTAAGAATTGCAAAGCTCTATCAGTTTGAAGGACTTAAAAGAGTTGAATGTGACACTGCAACAGTCGGCGACATCGTTTGCGTAAGCGGTGTTCAGGATATCAACATCGGTGAAACAATCTGTTCAAACGATTGCGTTGAGCCGCTCCCGTTCGTAAAGATTGACGAGCCTACGGTTTCAATGAACTTTATCGTAAACAACTCACCGTTTGCAGGCAGAGAGGGTAAGTATGTAACCTCCCGTAACCTTCGTGACAGACTTTTCAAGGAAATTGAAACAAATGTTGCTCTCCGTGTTGAAGAAACAGACAGCGCCGATACATTCAAGGTATCGGGCAGAGGTGAACTCCACCTTTCAATTCTTATCGAAACAATGCGCCGCCAGAATTATGAATTTCAGGTTTCCCGTCCGCAGGTTATTACAAAGATGATTGACGGCAAGCTTCATGAGCCTATGGAGTTTCTTATCATTGAAGTTCCCGACACATATGTCGGTCCTGTAATGGAAAAGCTCGGTTCAAGAAAAGGTGAGCTTATCAATATGGGTACTCGTGAAGGCGGTGTTACTCACATTGAATTCAGAATCCCGTCAAGAGGTCTTATGGGTTATCGCCCCGAATTCCTTACAGATACAAACGGTAACGGTATTATGAACCATGTATTCGACGGTTATGAGCCATACAAGGGTGAAATCGTAACCCGCCATCAGGGTTCACTTATCGCTTTTGAAACAGGCGAAACTGTAACCTACGGTCTTTATGCCGCTCAGGAAAGAGGTAGACTCTTTATCGGACCCGGTGTTCCTGTTTACGAGGGTATGATTGTAGGCGCAAGTCCTAAGTCTGAGGATATCACAGTTAATGTCTGCAAGAAAAAGCACATCACAAACACTCGTGCATCGGGTTCTGATGACGCTCTCAAGCTTACACCTCCGACAATTATGTCGCTTGAACAGTGCCTTGAATTCATCGCTGATGATGAGCTTGTTGAGGTTACTCCCGAAAATATCCGTATGCGTAAGCGTATTCTTTCAAAAGAACAGCGTATGAAACAGGCATTCCGTAAGAAATAATTAAAATAATGAGTTATGTAATTCTTGACCTTGAATGGAACGGTTCATACAGCAAGGTTCTGCACAAATTTGTCAATGAAATAATTGAAATCGGTGCGGTTAAGCTTGATGATGAACTGAATGTATGCGACACCTTTACAATGCTTGTTGCTCCGAAAATCGGCAAAAAGCTATGCAGTAAGGTAAAATAGCTTACTAAAATAACAAATGAAGAGTTGAAGGACGAGGGCGTCAGCTTTATCAGAGCAATCAGCCTGTTCTCGGATTTTCTGGGTGACGGTGTGCTTATGACATGGAGCGACTCCGACCTTCATGCTCTTATCGAAAACTACAGCTACTACACGGGCAGAACAAGACTTCCGTTTCTCTCACGCTATTGCAATCTGCAAAGCTATTGTGAAGATTGTCTTGATTTGCACGATTCATCCTGTCAGCTGGGACTCGGTGCCTGTGCCGAAATGGCAGGTGTTGATTTTTCGGAAGATGATCAGCACAGGGCGCTTGCCGATGTGTACCTGACATTGGAATGTATGAAGGCTTTTTACGGCAAGTATCCGTTAAAGCCGTACATTAAGGATGCTGTTTGTGACGAATTCTATGACAGACTGCTGTTCAAAAATCATTTTGTCACAGATATCAACAGTCCCGATGTTGACAAAAGCGTTATGTTTTTCGATTGTGAAGATTGCGGAAAACCGCTTGTTCAGCTTTCAAAGTGGCGACTTCACAACAAAAGCTTTACCGCCGAATTTTCATGCAAATATTGCAGAAAGAAGTTCAACGGCAGAGTATCCTTCAAAAAGAAGTTTGACGAAGTTTCTGTAAAGAAAAAGCTTAACGAAAAGGTTGAAAAGAAGCCCCAAACAAAAGAACAGGTCAACACCGTTTCGGCAAACTGAGTGCCTTTTGTATATGGAGTTATTTCTATGATTATAAAATTCTTTGATAAACTTCATTATAAACTTTCTTTATCCGAAGAACACATAAATGATATAATTAAAAGTAATTCTAAGTATGGTGCTGACATTAAGAGAGAGGATTACTCCTATGATGTAAAATTTACGGATAAGGGTTTTAAAATGAAGTTTGTACCGGCTAAAAATTACGGTGGAATTTATAGCCTGAGTCCGATTTTTTCAGGTAAGATAGAGGAAGATTGTGGATATTCTGATTTAACTGTCAGAATGATTCCAAATCCAATAATGGCTGTTGGTTTAGCAATCTTTTTGTACTTCTTCTTGATCGGTATTCATTTTATTTCGGTTGCAGGAATTTTGGGATTTCCAACTATAATTGTAGCTATTCTGACTTTATTCCTTTGCGTAATCATAAAAATCACAAATACTCAATTTAAAAATATGAAAAGTATTCTTGATGAGTTATTTCGTTATTATCAAATTTAGGATAACTGAGATTTTAAATTGTTATTTATCTTAAACACTATATAGGGCAGAGCGTTTTGTTCTGCCCTATTTTCGTGAATACAGATGATTGTGTCGTACTCCTCACAACGCACACCGAATTTTCACATACTATTTTCTTGCTTTCAACATTAATTCAGCCGTATTTCATATACTTTTCACTTTGGGGCTTTATTATATCTACAACATCAAAAAACAACACCGACATTCGATGAAGTCTTTTGAAAATATAACTTTTAATCGGAGGCACAGTTATGAACGATAACTTTGAAAACAATAACAACGGTTATGATGGTTATTCGTCAGATAATAATACTGCTGACAACAACTATCAGGATATTCATTCATCATCAGATTCACAGTCTGCATCAACTGCAGAAAATACAGAAAGCTCTTATGAATGGAACACAAATTCAACATCAGGTGTAAATTCGGGTGAGTACCGCCATTCGTATATAAACGGTAACAATGAGAATGCGTCACACAACCCTAATCGTTATGAAAACGCTTATTCTTCAAACACAGCGTCGGGTACATCTTCACAGAACTACTCATCGGATTCATACGGTTCACAGTATTCTTCAAACCCATATTCTTCACAGCAGACTAACAACTATTCATACGGCAATCCGTCACAGAATCCATACGGCTCACAGTCGGGTTCACCGTATGCAAATCAACAGTATTCCGCACCAAAGGCTAAAAAAGTAAAAGTTAAAAAGCCTAAAAAGCCGAAGAAACCCGCATCAAAGGGTTTTGTAGCCGCAATGCTTGTAGCTGCAATCATTCTCGGCGGCGGTGCAGGATTCGGCGGCAGTATGCTTGCATCATCACTTAACAACAACTCATCTTCAAGTGTAAACATCAAGCAGGCATCCGCAAACAGCACATCAACCACAAGCAATGCCGCTCTCAGCGGAACAACTTCCCAAATTGTTAAGAAAACAGCCGACAGCGTAGTTGAAATTGCTACCGAAAGCGTTGTAACAGGCGGATTTGCTCAGCAGTATGTTCAGCAGGGTGCAGGTTCAGGTGTTATCATTTCCGAGGACGGTTACATCATCACAAACCACCATGTAATCGAAGGTGCGGAGAATATCACGGTAACACTCCGTGACGGTGCAACTTCATACAAGGCTAAGTTAATAGGCAGTGATGAGGACAACGATATCGCACTTCTTAAAATAGATGCAACAGGTCTTTCAGCCGCAACAATGGGTAACAGCTCAGATCTTGCAGTAGGTGACTATGTTGTTGCAATCGGTAATCCGCTCGGACAGCTCGGCGGTACAGTAACAGACGGTATTATCAGCGCACTTGCCCGTCAGGTAACGGTTGAGGGTAAGAGTATGACGCTTCTCCAGCACAACGCTCAGATCAGCCCCGGTAACTCAGGCGGCGGACTCTTTAACTCAAACGGTGAGCTTATCGGTATTGTAAACGCAAAGGACAGTGCAACAGAGGTTGAAGGTATTGCATTTGCTATTCCGATTAACAATGTTCTTGATATAATTGACGATCTCAAAACATACGGTTATGTAAAGGGCAAGGTTGACCTCGGTATGGAGCTTACAGATATCACATCCGACGATTCCGCATTCTACTACGGACTCAGCAACACAGGCTGTTATGTTCTTTCGGTAACAAGCGGTTCTAATGCAGAAAAAGCAGGATTTATGAGAGGTGATATGATTACCGCAGTAAACGGTACAAGTGTTTCTTCAAAATCAGACATTGAAACAGCCCTCAAAGATTCAAAGGTGGGAGACACAGTGACTTTTACCGTTACAAGAAGCGGTAAGACCGCAAATCTCAAGCTCACTCTTGCAGAATATTCACCGAGCGGCAGTTCTTCAACAGGCAATTCAAACACACAGAATAAGTCGTCACAATCACAGGGCAAAAGTTCCGATAATAGTGACAGCGACTCAATCTGGAACTATATGTTCGGTCAATAACAGCCAACAAGCTTTTTAGCTTTTTATATAAATATTCATACAGCCAAAGCTGTAGACAAAAACTCTCTCTTAACGAACAAAGCTCCGTAACCGCACGGAGCTTTGTTCATTTTTATATATTTTTTTCCGCAGCGCTTTCAATTAAAGCTTTTTGCACATCAGTATATCTTAATTTGCTTACAGGAATTTTCATTCCTCCGCTTAAAAGAATTTGATATCTTGTGATTGATTCAATTTCATTAAGTGCAACCAAAAAGCTTCTGTGACATTGAATAAAATCATCCTTTGGCAGGAGCTTTATAATCTCTGAAAGCGTTTTTGTAAGCTCTAAAATTTTGTTATCTTTCAAATGGAAGGTGAGAGTTTTACCGTAAATTTCAACATACAAAATACTTTTTAAATTGATAGAATGGCTTTTTCCGTTTTCCTTAATTATAAGGCTTTGCGATTTGTAATTTTGAAATGCCCTCAAAAAAGCTCTTTTCAACTTGGCTTCATTCAGAGGCTTAATAAGGAATCCCGAGGGTTCCGCTTCATAACCGTCAATTGCATATTCGGAATATGAGGTCATAAATATAAATTTAATGTCCGTGAAATTCTGCTTGATTTTGCATGCAATGTTAATTCCGTTTTTGTTTCCGATGATTATATCAAACAAAACAAGGTCAAAATATTTATTTCCGTTTTCAAGGTCGTTTAATAATATGTCGGCATTCAAATACGATTCAACTGAAATATCAATTCCGTTTTTCAGTGCAATGTTTTCAAGCAAGACTTGAGCTGATTCGTTAAAAATTTTTTCATCATCGCAAATTGCAATTCTGTACATTTACTCACCCTCCGAGCTTATTATGCTCATATTTGTTTTTACCGTAAAGACATTATCAGTACAATCAATTATCAAAATGCTGTTATATTTTTCTGAAATTGAATTCATCGCAATAATTCCGTACCCGTGATTGTTTTTGTCGCTTTTGCCTGAAATGGGAAAATGGTTTTTGTCAAATACAAGATTTTCAAAACAGCAGTTTGAACAGGAGATAAACAGAAAATTTTTATTTGCTTTAATATCTGTTTTTATAAATCTGTGTTCTGTATCGGTTTTTAAACAAGCCTCAATTGCATTGTCAAACATGTTTTCAAGAAACACACACAAATCTTCATCGGCAATGCTGATTTGTTCCGGAACATTTGCACTACATTCAAATTTAATGCAGTTATCGTTAGCTATTTCTGCATATATACCTGTAATTGAGTTTATCAAAATATTGTCGCAGTATTTAATTTTCGGAAGTTTGCTAAGCTTGTCAGTGACTTTTTCTATGTACTCTTTGGCTCTCTGAGTGTCATTATTATCAAGCATAGCCGAAATTGCAACCATATGATGATTCATTTCGTGGCGAGCAGCTTTGGTTTCTTTTTCGCCGTTTTTTAACATCTGATAGCTCTGCAAAGCATATCTTGCACGCTCATTTACTATAAAAATTCTTTTCTTATACTCCGTATAATCGTCAATAAATTCTTTGATAATTATCAATACAGAAATAATTGCCGTAACTGTGCAGAACATAGTATTGAGGGGTGCGAATTCGCCAAATTCAAAAATGCTGCCCAAAATATTATTTCCGTAACTTAGAAAGTCAGAGTCGCTTGTACATGCCGCCAAAGTGTAACCGCAAAAAATGCAGATTATAAACAGCAGAATATATTTTGAACTTTTGTATTTTTTATACTTCTGCCCATCAAAAATAAAATCTAAAACAAGCATTATAACGGTTATCAAAAAGTACAGCGAGAGTGAAACTTCAGTAAAATTGATAAACTCAATGGATTCACTGAAAAATCCGTAGCAGATGCAGTATGTCCCGAGCAGGATAAAAGATGATACAAGAAGAATGAATTTTCTCCAGTTAGTGAACATAAACGCTACGAAGAATACAATCGGTATAACATATATTCGTGATAGTATCGAAAAGTCGAATGATGAAAGAACCTTTGAACTCATTTGCAACTGTGAAGATGAGTAACACACACATCTTAAAGCAAACAGTATTAAAAACAATATCATGAGTAGGATTTTGTAATTTTTATGTCCGTTTTTTGTTCTTACAAAGAAGATTAGACATAATGCGATTGCCGCAATAAAACTTAGAGTTGATAAAATAACGGCACCGACAGATCCCACAACAGCATCTGTGGATTTTTGAAACATATCTGCAAGCGACGGATATTTAGTAAAATAATAAGGATTTTCGTCCGTGTAATATGTGTATATTCTCATTTCATTCCCCGAAAAATCAGGCGATATTGGAATACTTGCGGTGGTATAATATGACGGTCCCGTGAACAGATAATTATCGGGAATTTCAAGAAATCCGTCTTTATTTCTTTTTATGTCATCACCGGTCAAATCAATATTTGAATAGGCAAGATAGTTTTCTATGAACACCTCGGTTGCTACTCCGGATGGAGAAAAATTCAAAAATTTGTCATCGGTTATTTCGGGGAGGGTTATTTTCATACACAAAGCCGAAAAATCAGTATCGTTTACGGTTGCAGTTAATTTATCTTCAAATACAGGATAAACGGAGCTTACTTTTCCGTCCTTTAGAATTTCGTAACTCCATATATTTTCTGTTGGTGTGTCGGCAAGAGTGTCTGGCTTGTTGGGTGAAAAAAGGAGTGCCGTGACAACAAATCCGATTATTGCCAGAGTGATTGCTAATGCCGCAATGGCAGGAAGATACTTTAATTTTTTTGTTTTCATATTCTTTTCTCCGTAAATCATAATTTTATTGCTGTATATACATATATTAAGTGTTTTAACAGCAAAATGCAAGCCGTATTGTGTCATTTTATTTCTGTTCGTGTCGCAATAGTTCCCGTTCGTGAAAATAGCTTGTAATTGTGAAATTTTGCTATTATAATCACATTGAATTGCAAAATGTGCAATAATAAAAATAACGGAGGAATAATTATGAAAAGAATTACAAAGAAAATCGTTTGTCTGCTTACTGTGGCAACTATGCTTTTGGTGGCAACAGTAACAGTCGTAGGTGCAGTTTCAACTCCTGATACTGTTGTTGACGATCAAGAAAACCCTTTCAAAAGCTATTGCATTAACAAAACAACAGGTGACTTGAAGAATACCGAAATGGTATATTCAAATGAGCATTATGATACTGTAACCGCAGTTTATAACAACCTTACTGCAGGAACTTATGAATTCGGAGCAACAGGCAGTCCCTATTTTAACGAGCCTGCAACAACGGAAGTTAAACTTACAAAGGACGGCTCTGTTAGAATTTACTACCATTATGTGACGAATGATATTGAAGCAGTAGTTTATGATGAACCGCTTACCCCCGATGAAAAATATGAGGCTTTAATCACAACCGATGGCGGAGATTTTGTTCAAGGTATTCTTCTTTCAACATCATCAGAACATTATGATTGCATAACAGGTGTTGCTGATAACCTTAAAGCAGGTACTTATAATGTTAATGTTCGTAACGGCAATGATTTTTTAGTTGATAAAGATTTCACCCTTTCTAAAGACGGTTCAGTCAGAATCAACTACTATACTGTAACAAATGAAGTGGATGTTATTGTGTATGAGTCCGAAAAAGCTCCTTATGAAGTACCCTCGGGTTATCTTATGAAAGATGACACCATTGTAGATATGTTCTATTTCCAGCCTTCATCTCACGACGGTGTATATACGCATACTTCCGAAAATCTCCCTGTCGGTACTTATACTGCCGTTATTTCAACAGGTAAAGGTACTGTAATTGAAAAAAGTTTCACTACAACAATTAAAAGTGATGTCCTTTTAACTTATGTTCAGGACAGTGATGAATTTACATTTGTCGAACTTGGCACAATTACACCGGAAAGTAATGATAACACAAATCCGACAACTTCAACTGATGTATCATCTTCAACATCTGATGTTGTGTTAAAGGACAGCACAAACAATAACAATGATAACGGAGTTGTTAAAACAGGTGACTCGCCTGTAGTTTCAATTGCTCTTCTTTCAGCTCTTACATTTGCAGTTGCAGGAATGTTCTTTGCAAAGAGAAGGTTTGACTTCTAATTAAAATTAGTCATATCAATTAAGGAGCCGAGATATTCCGTGACTCCTTTTTTAAAATAATATAATAAAAGAAAAAAGAACCGTGCCATAAAAGCACGGTTCTTCTGTTTGTTTAAAAATCTTATTTATTTTCTTCCATATATTTAAGCTGTTTGTAAATCATATTGGCACACATATACACATTACCACCGCCCATTGTGAGAATGAGGTCGCCCTCTTTTGCATTCTTGCAAACATAGTCGGTAATTTCTTCAAATGTGTCAAGACATACAGAACCCGGAACTTTTGCACCGAGGTCAGTAGAATAAATGTTATATGTGTTTGTTTCACGAACAGGTAGAATAGCCGAAATAATTGCCTGATCCGGAATTTTAAGAGCCTCCGCAAAATCGTCAAGGAGCATGGCTGTTCTTGAAAATGTATGCGGCTGGAATATTGCCCAAACCTTGTTAAAGCCCATTTTCATTGCGGCATTGAGTGTTGCGGTAAGTTCTGTGGGATGATGAGCAAAGTCATCGGCAACAGTAATTCCGTCAGGTGTGCCGAGAATTTCAAATCTTCTGTGAACACCGCCGAACTTGTGAAGATTCTCGGAAATTTCCTTCGGAGTAGCGCCAAGATAATGTGCAGTAGTCGCAGCGGCAAGCGCATTATAAATGTTGTGCTTTCCGGGAACGATAAGCTTAATCTGTGTGAGCTTCTCCCCCTTGAAGTAAAGGTCAAACTGTTCGTGAACACCCTTGTCTGCGCTGATGTTTTCAGCTCTGTAATCGCAGTTTTCGCCAAAACCGTAAGTGATTTTCTCAATCTCAACATCCTTTACGGCATCAAGAGTGTTTTCATCGTCACCGTTGATAACAAGCAAGCCTGTTGTCTGATGAGCAAATTTGTTGAATGACTTCTTAATGTTGTCAAGATTCTTGAAGTAGTCAAGATGATCTGCGTCAATATTAAGAATAATCGAAATAAACGGATTGAGCTGTAAGAATGTGTCAACATACTCACAAGCCTCACAAACGATTATATCGCTGTGACCGACATAGCTGTTACCTCCGATGAACGGAAGTTTTCCTCCGATAATAGCTGACGGATCAAAACCGCTGCCGATAAGCACCTGTGAAAGCATAGCGGTTGTGGTCGTTTTGCCGTGTGTACCCGAAACCGCAATACTTCTTCTGTATCTTCTTGTAACAATACCGAGCATTACGCTTCTTTCAATGCACGGAATACCGAGTTCCTTTGCCGCCTGTCTTTCGGGGTTAGTTTCCTTAACAGCCGCTGAGTAAACAACAAGCTCTGCACCCTTAATATTTTCTGCGGCGTGTCCCATAAATACGGGAATTCCGTAACCCTTAATTCTGTCAAGAGTTTCACCCTCGTTCATATCCGAACCCGAAAGCTCATAACCCTCGTGGTGAAGAATCTCAGCCAGCGGACACATTCCGCTGCCGCCTATACCGATAAAATGTATTCTTTTTATGTTATCCATAAGACTGTCGTAATTCACAATAGTCCACTCCATTCCTGATAAGTATATTTGTCTGTCAGAAAAATCATTCCGCTTTGCCTGTATTTAAGTCGGAACACAGGTTGATTTGAATTCAAAGAGCAATGCCGTGACAGAACTGCAATACTCATATTATAAGACGAATGGACAAAAAAATAAATACCTAATTTGATATTTGTGCAATTTTTGTGTATTGTACGGATACTGTGTTTTAATTGTTGCCAAATTGTAGAGTAAATGCTAAAATAAAGGGGAATAGGATTATAAATAAAAATACACATAAAATGGCAGAGTGATAAAATGACTTTAAAAAAGAACGATATTGTAAACCTTACAATAACTTCGGCAACTGCCGAGGGAAGCGGAGTCGGAAGAACAGATGACGGCATTGCCGTTTTTGTACAGGGTTCTGCAATCGGTGACGAACTCAATGTGCGTATATTAAAGGTTAAGAAAACCTACGCTTTCGGCAAAATCGAAGAAATTCTCGTTCCGTCCAAGGCGAGAATTACTCCCGACTGCGAAAACTTTATGAAGTGCGGTGGTTGCACATGGCGACATATTTCTTATAAAGAAGAATGCAAAATAA
>ULOD01029380.1_pt1 | contig 15884 bp, 17 predicted proteins | sample 1952351 | NCBI WGS metagenome assembly ULOD01 (sample SAMEA4835596, study PRJEB28245) | human gut metagenome | biome: gut microbiome; material: fecal sample | place: Denmark | collected 2008 | reverse complement strand
ATGCCATAATCCACCATTTCTTAAGTAGCGCGCCAAGCATACTCAATAAATCAATCTCCATATAATCCTGTTTTTCATTCATATTCATTGTTCTCTCTATCCAAAAAACGTTTATAATCCGTAAAGCTACGCCATCTATGCCGAAATAGACCGATAAGATCCGTTTCAAATGAATCAAATCTAAACAAATAAAAAATAAAATATATTTTTTCGTTCGCAATGGCTCTTCCCCTGCGAACGTTCATTTAGACTTTATCATTTGTATTCTAACAGAAAAGATATAAAAGTTCAAGATTTATTCCCAATAAACTCACACAAAAATTCGTTTGGGTTTCACCTTAAAATGCACCGATTTTTAGAAATTCATCAATCACGCTGATGAAAGCGCGACGCGCCGTCAAATCAGCCGCCAAAAATTGACAATTCTTCCTATAAAATAGATAAATTTTATGTACATGTGCGGATACAGTAAATGGCAAAATAATCCCCCTTCCAGGAAAGAAAAAAGGGTTGAAAACGAAAAAGAAGACTTGAAAACGTAATGTTTTCAAGTCTTCTTTTGGCTCCCCCTGCTGGGCTCGAACCAGCGACATCATGATTAACAGTCATGCGCTCTACCGACTGTAAGGAAATAAACCATAATTCATATTCCTCAAAAAGACTTGAAGTATGATTTAATTTATAAAAAACTGTTCGTAACTGATATTAAATTTAATTTCAAGGTGGTACCCTTTACTCACCTTGATCTCATCTATAAGATAACATATTATCATCTTCTTGCGTTCGTTGGATGCATTACTAAACTCATACGCCCAACTGACAAACTGCTGATAATAGTAGTCAAGTTTAAATAGCAGATCTTTTTTCTGATCGAGTTCTTCATCACATATTCTAATGGCATCTTCCACACCTGCAATTTCTTCTTTTGTGGAATCTATCGAAGCAGAAAGCACATCGATTGAAAACTTGCTCTCACCGGTCAAGCTTTTTCCGATCTCTATAGATAACTCTTTAAGACGGTTTTCAAGTTTTTCCTTTTCTTGCTGCAGTTCCTTACGATAAGCCTTTCGCTGCTCAAGCTCCTTTTGATACCGCAGTTCTAATGCCTTTTCTTTAGGATGCGATTTTATTCTTTCAAGATATCCTTCAACTATACCAAGCACATCCTCGTCTATTCTCTTTGCAGAATAAACTGCTTGTCCGTCACAATTATTCAGCTTTCTTGACCGATGATAACATATGTAGCGAACACCGGTTGTCTTGCCAACGGTTCCATCCTTTCTTATATACTTGTCCGTATAACCGTTAGAAACCAATCTACCACCACAATGTCCGCAAATAAGATTACCTGATAAAAGCGCTTCACCTTTAGTTGTTCGTGCAATGTGCTTTTTATCATCATTATTCCTTGCACGCTGATCAAGTAGTTCCTTCGCCATAGCAAACAAATTCTCATCTATTATTACGAGTTCCATTTGCTTGGGTGAGATAGTATCACCGCACACATAGTAGCCACAGTATATAGGATTTCTCAAAATGCGAATAATCGTGTTGCATTGAAATAGACTTCCATTATGAGTCCGTATACCCAAAGAATTGATATACTCTGCCATTCGGTATGAACCATAGCCTTCAAAAACTGTTTTGTTAAAAACCTCTACAACTATATTCGCTTCTTTAGGTTCGATCTCTAAGTCCTTTAAAGGCTTGCCTCGCTTGTTGAGCCTTCCTTTTTCAACGACTCTGTATCCAAACGGTGGTGTGCCGCCTCTATACACACCGTCTGCAGTCATTTGATGCATGACGGTTTTGACTCGAATCGAAGTTTTGATACTTTCTCCGTTCGCCTGCCAAAACCTCATGTAATTGATAAGCTTATCTGTTTGGTTCTCTATCTTTTGCTGTCCTTCTTGTGTACTCCAAACTTCTATGCCCTGTGCCACAAGCCATTCGACAACAAAAGGAGTTTCACTGTCTATTCTGCCGATTCTATCGAACATAAAGACGAGAAGCACATCAAAAGATTTATTAATGACTAACTCCTTAATGTCCTGAACGGCATCTCTGTTTTCTGCCGAAACCTTGAAGCCGGATATTCCTTTCTCATAGAATTCATATGCAATATACCAATTGTTTCGCTCGGCGAACTCATGGCACGCAATTTTCTGCATCGGAATATCATCTTTGCTATTATCGACTTGCTTTTTTGTTGATACTCTATATAAACAACATACTCTTTTCATTCAAAGCACCTCTTACAGTTTTCTCTCTGCCATACTTTGATGAAATCGCAAGTTCAAATCACTTCAACTGTATTTTAGCACAGAGAGTATTTCCTTGTCAATTTTGTGAAGTAGTCAAAATTTTTCCTTCAATACGTGTTTCATATGTTTCAACGAGGCTTTGCATCACTTTTTCCTCAGTTTCTTTATCAGCATTATCTTTAAATCTTACTATAATGGTATTTCCATGTTTACCACTTAGCTTTATTTCTTTGGCTTTCATATATATCTCCTTTAATTATCCCTCATAAAAACCTCCAATAATATAAATCTTTAGAGTCTTCTTGACAGCCGCTTAGCTTATCACGGCATTCATAGCATTTCAGCTCTCCCGGGTCCTCCGCGAGGTGCGTACACAAGTATCATTATAACCGCCTGTTTCATGGCAATCTGTTCCGCCACGGAACAGTTCATGGTCAAGGTTTATCGCTCCGGTAATAACCATCATGGCGCCCTTACCAACGTTGCTTACGGTGCTACCCGATCAGGCGGTCCTATGTTCAAGATAAGACTATTCAATTTACAATGACCGTAAAATGATATAATTATCATTTTTCTAAAACGCACCTTGAGCAGATACGCTTTAGAAAAGAGATAATTGCATGAGAGAATGGCTCTTTAGCTTTGGTAACCGCCACCAAAGAGCCTATGCAAAAGAGAAACTATGCTATTTTGAATCCTAGTATCAATGTATGAAGCTTCAACTTTAGACTCATATAGATGTCTTCATCTATTATGTATTTAACCCGACCATCAGCGCCAATTACAGGAAGTCTAGATAGTTTTATAATATATGGCTCGTAATAATCAAAAATCTTTTCCTCAGCTTCCATGTCTCCATTAACTGCATCGCAAATAATTTCATATGTCAAAGTAATTTTGTTTTTGCTATTTGTCTTCACCGCTACCTCCTATTAGTTTGCTTTCAAGTTCTTTCTGTAGTCGTTTTTTTATTCGCTGAACATTAGACCGAGACATTTTTAGTAATTCACCTATTTGATTGTCGCTCCATTGTTCACAAAAACTTAGATAGATAATATCTCTATGACGTTGCTTCCATGATGAGAGCACAGCATAAAGCAGGTCATTCTTCACAATCATATCAAAATTCATTACTTTAACACGATTTTCAATAAAAATAGCTGCATCATTAATGTTTTCGTCAAAAAACGCAATTTCATCACTCAATACTTCATGTTCCTGAATTCGACAATATCTTGCATGCAAATTTATGCTCTCGTTCTTAAGAGAAATACTTATTAATTTTTTAAACTGCTTAACTATTACATTAGGGTCACTCATAAAGACAGTCCTCCTTTTCAAAATCGAAAAGAAGTTTTTGTTCCCCCTATAATATATACACAATTAAAAGTGCTATTTTTGCTCATGTTTTTGATTTTTTTACATTTTTCAGCAACATTTCCGTTATTTATTTGCCTAAAATCAACTCATAATATGTAAACAAAAGAAAAATGCGCCACAGCATTACAACTATGGTGCATCTCCGCAACAGTGTCGTCATATCGTCTTACAGATAATAACATTATGACAAGCCAATATCCTCAAAACTTTATTAAACACTTTATACTACTCTTTATTGAAATCTTTGATCAATTTATCTATTCCTGTATAATTACTATTAACTGTGGATACTATGCTTTTCAACCTTCATGTCATTCGCACTATGCATATTATTTAACATGTAATAATATCATTTAAAATGATGCAGTTTTTTCAATAAGTGATTATACAAAACATGATTAAGATAGATATATTGTCCTTATTTGGTATTTTTTTGACCTTAAATTGTAAAACATAGAAATGGAATTGGTAGTGCTATCGATTCGCTGCTCGTACTATACTAAACTTCTCTACTATGACCATCACTTAACGTGCGACTTCTATTCCACATTTATTCATAGCAGAGTAACCTTCTGCTGCATACTCTTTTTGTTTGTAAAAAACTAGTCTAAAAATGGGTATGTAGGTAACTCTTTAAAACAACTATATGAAAACTACTCGTAATAAAAAGATCCTCGTTCCAATTGGAATGAGGATCTTTTTTAATAATGAGTCGTATAAAAACTACAGTTCCGAATAGCCTGCATAATCGCCGCTATGCATGAGATATCATAGAGTGTGCCAGCAATGATTTTGTACCGCACAAAAATACTCCACCATACAATTTCAACTTGCAATCATCTCACAAATCGTGTAACAAAAAAAAAGAATAACGCATAATGGTTCACATGATATCACAACACAAAAACAACTTTGATAACAAACAACAGATCTCTTACGCTGACCACCGGCACTAATCATAATACTGACAGAAAAACTCAACTATCTCATAATTTTAAAACACATATGTGTATCCTTAACATGAATGACCGAATCACCTTCTTTAGCATTAATTCTTTCAATCGCTATATTAACACCTATCAAGTTATTATAATCGTGCCAACAAATAATACCTCCAGGCATTATTACTTGTTTTGCAAACTTGTAATCAAATGCAACACCTTGAGCAGAATGATCTCCATCAATGTAGACCAACTGACATTTGGGAAGAATTGATGGATTAATGTCACGCGTTCCTCTAGGAGCAGTAATGATAGTTACTCGATTATCATGCTTTACTCGTATTCCGGCTTCATTCGGAATTTCCTGTTCTTGATTAGTCAAAGTGGTATGTGAATCGGGTAATAAATCAATTCCAATATATTGTTTAACAAAAGATGCATTTTTCAAAACCAACTCGGCCGTATACCCCGATTGAATACCAATTTCCAAAACACTTTCAATATGAAATGTTTTTATAAATGCTATTAACACTTCGAAATCTTGTTTAGGAGTAAACACATACTCTGATTCCGGCAAAACTTTCCCTTCTCCAAATATCTTGAAGAAATCTTCTTTCTCTATAATCAATGTTTTTCCTCCACGCAATGTTCAGATCTACACAACTCAAAAATACAAGGATGTAAACCATGAAGGCTTAACTGTACTATTTTTTTTACTTTTAACCTCAACTCACATGCGACTAATTCTAAAACCTCCGTTTTATCAGTAAGAACAATACAGCGCCCATCCAATTTAAGTACACGGAATGCCTCATTTAAGAAATCAAAATACAATTTGTATATATCGTCAGAATGAATTTGAACATCCCAAGGTGCATTTGTAACAAGCGAATCAATGCAATGGTTACTTATTGGCAAGTTGCACGCATCGCCTTGTCTAACAATAACACTTTTAGACACATTACTTTGGGTGGCTCTAACAGCTTTTTGTTCAATATCGAATGCAAGTATTTTCCGGTAAGGATAGTATTCTCTTTCCGACACAATTGTGCCAGAGCCGCAAAAAGGGTCAAGAACCACATCATTTTTATTAGGCCTAGAAAGCCAAATCAATGAATTAGCAATTGAAGGACGAATAGCACCCGGCATAAATTCTCTATTGTTTCCTCTATAACGATACGCAGCAGATGTTATCTTAATTGATAAATATGTTACACGCTCTATAACATCCAAGCGAAAATGCAAGTCGTGTTGTTCAACATCTCCCAACGAAAAGCACTCACATGATAGTAGTGCTTGTAATGCCATATTTGCAACATATGTTCGAGAAAATGAATGCTTGCCACTACGTGAAGCAGTAACATGTATTAAAATCGGCCTTTTGGAGGAACATAAAAAAGGGATAAAAGAAGAAAAAGGAGTAGAAAGGATTTCTCTAACAAGTAATCTAATATCGTCTTTTGTAGTCCCCGATGGCATACTCTTTATAAAATAATATAAATTGTCTACACATTTAATTGATGTCAATTGCATTATGGAAGCTTTTACTTCGAAAAAAACCTTTCCTCTTTGAATATCTACTATTGTACTAGTCGGAAACAATTCTTTAATCTGTGAAGCCACGATTTTCTCTAACCCAGGTACCGTAGTTCCCATAATAGTATACTGTCTTATAGTATCAATATCAGCATTTTTTAATGCTATTTCACTTAACATATTCCGATTACACCTCCTATCTAGCAATTCAAAAACATATGTATTTTTTTAAAAAAGCCTTACATATTCAAAGGAATAAAACATTTAGCGAACCTATCAATTCGTAAACAAGCCACAATATAAAATCAAATCAATCCATGTGGTTACTTGTTTGTTATCAGCCACATAAATAAGCAAATACAAACTAAACAATCAATTACATTTCGCATCAAAAAAGCTATTATTTTATCATTCTGTTGCTTATATCCGTTCAGTGTCAAAAAATGTATAAATAATAGCGTATAAATCTAATGCTTCTCGTTTAACAATCGGGTTATGCTCTGATCATAAGTTCTTATAGTGTCCATACGTAGCATAAATAACTCCTCGTCTGGGAATTCGACACCATATTTCATTTCCAAAGCAACAATTATCCTTACAAATATAATAGATTCCATCCCAATGTCTATTAAACTTTGATCATAATCTATCGACTCTTTTCCTAACTCGGTTTGGATGATTCTTGCTATTTCTTCGATTCGTTCCATATTAATCTCCTATTATTAACCATTGTAAAGTATGCTGTATAACAGATGTCAACCATTGCGATGAGTTAAATTCATGATCTGCACCTTGAATATAAGCTTTTTTAATATCTTGAACCATACGTAACTTCTCAATAGTTTCTTGCACTTTATAATCTTCTAATCCCCAAATGCAGCATACACGAGAAGCGTATTTTACTAATTTATCATATAAATTGGTATCTTGGCTAAGGTCCCTTAAGTATTCTTTTCCTAACCATAATCCACCAAATGGAATAACCAATTGTTTCGTCTTAGGCTCCCTTACAAATCTCATAGGCACTTTTATTTCTGAAGTTGTGGGAAACAATATCGGACTCCAAGCAACCAACTTATTAAATACCATATTCTCTAGTTCTAATAATGCCAGAACGACTGATATTCCGTCACTATAGCTTAATAAATTCCACTCTAACGTCTCATTTGGATATAAAGAGTTAATTTCTTTAATCACCTTTAAGGTATCATCTACTTTCGTCCGCACTGATGAATTCCAAAAATCCCCCTCACTAACTCCTAACCCTGAGCATTCAAAGCGGATGACAGACATACCATGAGTTGTCAGTGCTTTCGAAAGTTTAAGCAACATTCTATTTTTTTCCACACGATTTCCGTTTAAGCCAACACATACTAAACAAACTTTTTTTGAGTGATCGCTTTGAAAATCATCTGGTTTATCCCATACGCCTAGAATATGTCTATCATTATTCTTAATACATAATGGGGTACTAATCATTGTTTTCCCCCCAATCATACAACATTTGTTGAATTAAGTCAATAGTTTCAGACTGCCAGAAGGAATTATACGGCAACATAGAATCTTCTCGCATATCTATGTCACGATATTCAAATTCATCATTATTACGTATGAGCTTTAGAGTATAATTTTTGTCATGCTGCGGAAACATAAATGTCTTCTTTCCTTCAAATCGCAAGAACACTTCTTGGGGATCTAAGATAGACAATTGTTCAATCAATGTTGTAGGTATACTTTCTGCCGCAATATACCCGATCTCTGCTCCTAACGCACGCATAATCGATACAAATTTTAAATTATTAGTATAATTACACAATCGTAAAAGTTTCTTATGTTTAGAGCTTTCAAACTCAGAGGAAATACTTGTCAAGTGTCTCCCCTCTAGCATGTATGGATTAAAACCAATCACTCCGCTCACCAAGTTGCTTTTAGACTCTTCTTCCACTTGCATACAAAGTAACGGAGATATACCACGTCCTATGCAAAACACTGGATGACCACAATCATGTACTATCTTTTGTAATATGTTCTGGATATCTTGCTTGATACCATTTAATGTCGTTCTTTCGGGTCCGTATAAATGGTCACCATGACCACGCAAATCAAACTGATAAACCGTTGCATACCTCTGAACTTCAGAAGCAATTCGGCTCATAAAATAATCTCTATCTGACATCGGAAAAAATAATCCTGGGAACAATATAACCACCATATTAGAATAATGCGCTCCCCTAACCACACATGGATAAACAATATTATCTATAGTAAGCCATTCATGCTTATACATTATATCTCCTTCTCTAATAGTTGTTCAATGCTTTTTAAGTTTAGCATGGCTACCCTATCTTTTTCCAAATCTTCATATTGCAAATTATTCATTTCTTGTAACAAATCTTGTGAGAGAGAAACGGGTTCAATACTGTTGCTCGTCTTTTTAATAATTCCTATTCCACAGTCTGTATCTGCTACATATATGTTCCACGTAGGATAGAGTTTCCTCAGCAGTACAATTGTTTTCCAAACATCTCCCATCCATGGTTCACGTAAGCGATCGTATTCTGGCAACTTGGAAAGTGGTATAGCCATTTCTTTGGTAAACGGATTGCAATCGTGAATTAAAACACTTCCTCCAACCTTTAAATGCTGCATAACCGATATGCACTCCTTATATACCTGACCATATTCGTGAAGACCATCTATAAAAACAATATCCACCCCATTTAAAACATCTTGATGCTCATCTAGGAACACTTCACTTGCCATTTCATAATACAGAACTGTTTCATTAAGCAAATCATTGATGTTGTCAGGTCTGTACGGATCTATCCCGATTTTAGTTTCAGCATTAATTCTTTTGAAATTATCACAATTCTTCCCCAAACCAATCTCTAAATACTTTTGATAACCGCACTTGTTAATCAATCGCTGTATTAAATCATATCTCCACATGCAAAGTATTCCTCCAATCGTCTTAGTTCCTCATTTAACCTGTATTCTAATATTTTCAGTTTTTCAAGACGCAACTTTATCCGCTCTAAATATCTTTCAGGAGAGCGCCACCCAATGCCCGAAAGATTTGATATAAAAGCAAGTTCGTCAGTATAGCACTTTACCGCAGCAACCAACCCATGATTTGTTCCCTTTATTGTTCTCAAACCACAAACCATATGTTCTATTGCGTTAAATCGTTTTAGAGGGATCCGTGTTGATTCGATTAAAAATAAAACTCTATCCGGTTTGAATTCTTCTGATATTAATTTATTGTAAAAGTCAGTCAATTTTATTGGACTCAAACTGTCAATCGAATGTAAAAAAGCATTAATCTCACGCTGATTTAACATATTAGTTATAGAACCATATTGATATATGTCATTACGGAAGTATTCATATGACTGATTAATTACTTCTTGAGAAATAGAGCCCTCATAGTATGGATTATCGTCACTGATTGTATATATGCCGTTGAAATATTCGCGAATAAATATGTAATGCTCCAAATGATATTTAAAACAGTTCTGCGTTGAATATGGAAAAAAATAGCTGTCGCATGGAAGCAGAATATTCTTCTGCAGACGAATATCTTCAAAGTCAATTTTCACTTTTTCTATTCCATATTTGTCTAACAAACAATTAAAATATTGATTTGCTTTTGCGAAATCTATTAAAAGCGTTCCCTCCATATCATATGAAAATGTAATATTCCATCTATTATAATATATAAGGTAAGAGGGAATCTCCGGATATAATCTTGCAAATTTATGAATGAAGCAGTCCACCCATGGCAGCTTTGCATTTTCTATCATCCAACACCTCTTTTTCCTACGCCTACGAAAATATCATCTAAATGAATAGTAAGCCAGGAAGCATTCGAATTTGTTTCAAATTCTTGTAAAGACAACTCCCCGAACAAAAAACGCTGAAAGTCGTGTAATACTGGATCACCATGGATACTATCGAACTGCACAATAGAGTCTCGTATATTCAGTTCTAAACTATACATATCACGAGCATGTGCTAAATGATAATTAGTAGCATCTATTCGATAAAAAGGCACTCCTTTTTTCTGCAACCTATATCCGAGTTCAAAATGTTCAAATCCCCAATTTTGAAAAGAATCATTGAATAGCCCTGCCTTTTCTAAATACTTTTTGTGTATTCCCATGTTTCCCGAAAAGGTTGTAATCCAAGCTACCCCAGAATCTGTCATCCCATTATTATATAATACATCTGTTTGATGTATATAATATGGAGTTTTTACTTGCTTGTGTTCTATTTTTTTCGTTATATTGTCATAACTTGTTAAATCTCGACAATACACTTCCTTAACACAACCAATGTTAAGACCATCTCTAGCCATTTTTAAATAATGATAAACAAAAAGTTCATCTAATACCCTATCGCCATCTACAAAAATCAGAAAATCATTACTAGCGATTCGTATTCCTGTATTCCGTGCACCTGCACGCCCTTGGTTATTTTGAAAAATAACTTTAATGTCAACACAGTTAACGATTGGTTTGACAGATTTAAATAGTTGATATGGAACTTTCGAGCCATCATCAACTATTATCACCTCAATATCAGAGAATTCTACTCTTTTTTGTAAACACAATGAATATAATACAAGATCCGTTTGTAATTGCTGATTATAAGTAGTAACAATTATTGAAACTTTCATTCTCTCACGCTCATCTCTGATATTTACTAATATATTGGAGAAGAAACTCCGGAGAATATAGATCTCCCATATCTACATCCATTTCGAATTGTAAATTGAATTCTTCCTCTAATATAATAAGTAGCTCCATTATCCCAACTGAATCTAAACCAAAATCATCTTTTAAATTTTTTGAAAAATCACTCATCTGAAAATCACCAACCACCTTGTTAATGCACTCCGTGAGTTTTGACATAATAATCTCTTTTTCCATAATTGCCTCATTTCTCCTTTTTAATATAAGTGTTGGCAAATAAAACAATACATGTAAATAAACTAGCATTAATCGCCAGAATCCACCAACTTTATCTTTAAACTTGATTGCGTCTTTGATGTCACGCTTTACCCACTTTTTTAAAACCTCATAGCGTGTAGCAGCAGTCATTTGATAATCCGAAAGATGAAAAAAGTATTTACTTCGTAAAAAATAGAATTGCTTTTTGTGTTTTCTTTTTGTGTTGCTATCATTATCTCCTGATTCATAATGCTGAATACGACTAGAAGGAACTAAAGCGATTCTATTACCAACACGTAAATTTCGACGAGCAAAATCTACCTCATCAAAAAAAATAAAATACAAATCATCAAAATAGCCGATTTCCTGAAATACATCCCTATGAATAAGCAAAGAAGATCCTTGTGCAAAATAGACATCTACAAATTCAAGTGCTAAAGCATCTTCTTCATAAGACTTTCCGTGCTGATCAAGCTTACTTGACCACATATGGTGAACATCTTTACTACCGTTTTTCAAGATATACTTCGACCAACCATTTAATTCTGTATCACTTCCATATTTATATTGCAGTGGACCTAATAGGCGATATTTTTTGTGTTCATTATATATTTTTAACAATCGAATTAACCAATCGGTTTGCGGATACTGTGTATCAGCATTAGCCAAATAAATCATATCCGCACCTTGTCCAAGTGCAAACCTAATGCCAATGTTATTTCCTTTACACCAGCCATAATTTTTAGGATTTCTTATTACGCTTAACTCTGGGAAACGTGTCACGATTTCTTCAACGCTGCCATCAGTAGAAGCATTATCAACTAGTAGTACTTTATAATTAGAATAGTCTGTTTTCAGCAACGAATCTATACATTTACTTAACCATTTTTTGCTATTACAACAAAGTACAATTATATATATGTATGGTACATTTTCGTTATCTACCATGCTCCCCCTCCACTAACTTTTCTATATAATCCTTCATATTGCTTTGCAATTGTCAAATAGCCCCATTCTTTTAAGCAAGTAGTATGCACTTCACAAGGTTTAGGCAATGATGATAGCACGTGCTCCACTATAGATTCATTCAACCTGTCAGTTTCTTTTATAACATGACCAACCAAAGGCACAATTTCGGATAAACAACCATTGTCGCTAGAAATAACGGGCGTTCCAGAAATAGCTGACTCTGATACGACTTGAGATCCGGGCTCAGTCCATTTCAATCCAGTTGGCTCATGCAGACCGCCAGAAAAAACAAGAGTTGCCGTAGCTTTAGACAACAACTTCAGCTTATCTTCACCCCCTACCTCCCCTACATATTCAATAACGGAACCAAAGCGATCTAAAAGCATCTGATAATAATCTTTCTCCCAAGAAGGACCAGCCATAATTAATTTATATCCTGCCAATTGCGCAAATTGTGCTGCTATATGCACACCTTTCCAATTAGATATTCGCCCAAGATATAAGAGATAACGTTCCTTACTTTCACTATAACGGTAATTTAATGGGTTTACCGAATGGCGAATCACCGGAATCCCTGGATATCCAATTACATTAGCATGGGCATAAGATGCCGCCACCAAATTCTTTTTTTCAAGAGGTCTACTTGTTAAATAGTGACTGTGTATTATAGGATTACGATTATTCCAATTAATCGATTGAGAAAACTCAATTCCTCTACTAGTATGATCATGTATTATTACATCTTTATCAATACTTAATAAGTATTGACTAATTTCACTCTCATCTCCCACAGACGGAATAGTCAAATTGGGATGATTACTTGGGCTATTAGGTGCACCTAATATAATAACATCATGACCCAACTCAAGTAGACCATCACTTATATTCTTAATTATCCACTGAATTCCGCCATATCCCTGAGGCGGGACTGTTATCCATTCTGAATTATTATACCGAAAAGGCGGATTAACCATTATTACTTTCATAAATCCGATATCGTTCTCCCCAATAATTATTTATGTAACTAGCCGCATAGGGAAATCTTTCTTGCAATAGTTTTATTCTTGTCTCAATTGTTTTAGCATCTACCTTACAATCCATCATAGAAGCAGGAGTATCCTCTTTATCGCAGTAACCATGAATGTATATCGGATTAAAGCTGAATTCTTCTAACAAATTATATGTCTTCTCAAAATCAGCTTCGGATTCTCCAGGAAAACCAACAATAATATCGGTTCCAAATATTGTACTGCTCGACAACTCTCGCAAAAAAGAAAGTCGTTGAATTAAGTCTTTCACACTATATCCTCTATTCATTTGGACCAAAACACTATCGCTTCCAGACTGAACGGGTATGTGTATTTGATAAACATTCTTCTGAGTAATAAAATGCACTATGTTTTCAAAATATCGCAACAAACCATCCGGATGTAAATCAGGAAGGTCAATGTCAAATGGTTGTTTAATTTTCCCTATCTCATCAAGCAACATACCCATATTAAGATGTATGTCTTCTCCATATGAACTTAGATTTTCACACTGTATACGAAAATGGCTATATCTGCTTGATAAAGCATCAGACATTTGAGAGATAATATCATTTATTGGTATACTTCTCAATCTACCTGTCGCTTTCCGAATAGCACAATAACTACACTTCCGTGAGCATCCCTCAGAAATCTTTATAGAAAATACATCATGGCAAGCAGGGGTAAAAAGCCTAGGATCCCACGTCATTATGGCCTGTGAATAAGTATTTATACTATGAGCTCTTTGAAATGAGCAACTTGATTCTTTTACACTATCATAACCGATACTGCACTCTAACATGCTATCGAGTTCAGCTATGTTTTGTAAACAAATTAACTTTAACTTATCACTTTCATGGAACTTTAGCATAGAAGCCGCACATCCGAGTACAATTACTGAAGCTCCATGTTCTAACGCTTGATTAACTTTTTGATATGTATCATCTTCTTTCATGCCGCAAGAAAAGAAGATGAGTGTATCAGTTGAATCTAAATCATTTTGTACAGAGATATTATTATACCGAAGATACCGATTAAGCTTATCATATTCTAAAAGTCTACGCTCACAAATGTTTTCAATTAAAACTAATTTTTTTTTCATATGGCACCTCGTCTCATGCTAAATCATTCTTTGCGTCCAAGTTATTGGTGTTTTTTCATTATTAATCTCTACCGGTATTTTCTCATACACAAAATCTTTAGGACCTCTTTTTTTAATATAGTCTATCATTTCCGCTATCCCCGCACGAAGCGAAGTTTTAGTGTGATAACCTAATAACTTTCGCGCCTTATCTGCCGAACAATTTGCCTCCTTTACTTCTAAAGGACGCTCAGATATATAAATAGGATGTAATTCAAAGCCGATAAGTTCAGCAATAGTTTCCGCAAGAGTATTAATAGATATATATTCCTCATCCGGACCAATGTTAATGATTTCTTTATCCAAGTTGTCAAGTTCAACTACTTTTTCAAGGCAATCAATTACATCAGTTATAAAAGAAAAGCACCTTTTCTGCTCCCCATCACCATATATAATCGGTTGCTTGTTCTGAAGCATTCGATTTATCATAATGGAGGCAACATTACGAAACGGATCCGTATAATTCTGACGTGGGCCAATAATATTATGAGGAACTACTATAACATAACGCATCTCATTCAGCGTAGCCAGTTTTGACACAACTAATTCAGATGCATATTTTGCCACTGCGTATGGAACCTGCGGATTGCATACCATATCTTCTGTAAATGGAACCTTTTCTTGATATCCATATCTAGACATGCTAGAACAGAAAATGAACTTTTTCACTTTATTTTGTACCGCTGCACTTAAAACATTCATTGTTATTTGAAAAGTATTCTGCGTAATGAATGCAGGAGAAAATACAGACAACCCATCGTGCGCCGTACATGCCGCATGAAATACAATGTCACATCCTTTCATATACCTAACCATGAGGTCTAAATCATTACAATCAGCGACATGAAATTCCACTTTATCATTAACATTATCGATATAACCACCTATCAAATTATCGACGCCGACCACCTCATAGCCTTTTTCCAATAGACGATCTGCCAAATGGCTACCTAAAAAACCAGCAACACCAGTAATGAATACCTTCATTATTATTTCTCCTTTCAGTTTCCAACAGAGTAATACTTGATTCCCAAATCAATCATCTTCTTTTTCATGTATATATTTCGCCCATCAAATACACGCGGACATTTCATACGTTTTATAAAAATACTTGGATCCAATTCCTTAAATTCTTGCCATTCTGTAAATATGAAGCAAATATCCGCATCAGTCAATGCTTCTTCTGCTGACTGCTTATATCTAATACTACCTTTCCCATATTCGCCCTCAGGAAAATGTTTCATAAAACTGCTAACACCTACAGGATCATATGCCACGATATGACTCCCTAAGTCCAATAACCGTTTAACATTATCCAAAGATGGGGCATTTCTAACATCATCTGTTTCCGGTTTGAAAGTCAATCCCAATACCGCAACTTTTAAGTTGTTTAAATTCACACATTGAATCGCTTTCATAAGCATATGCGTTTTTTGCTCATTATTAACCTTCAATCCAGCCTCAACTGTTTTTAAATGATATCCATTTTCTTGGGCAATATGACAAAGTGCTTTAGCATCTTTTTCAAAACAACTACCACCGTAACCAATACCCGCTCGAAGAAACTGATCACCAATGCGTTCATCTAAACTCATACCAGCGACTATATCATGAATATCACATCCGGTCAATTCACATAATGTAGCAATTTCATTAATGTACGAAATCTTAAG
>ULOD01009464.1_pt1 | contig 16637 bp, 13 predicted proteins | sample 1952351 | NCBI WGS metagenome assembly ULOD01 (sample SAMEA4835596, study PRJEB28245) | human gut metagenome | biome: gut microbiome; material: fecal sample | place: Denmark | collected 2008 | reverse complement strand
CACCAGTAGCGTCGGTAACATCAGCAGCATCGAGCTCGTCAGCAGCGATTGTAGCGTCAGCAGCGTCGGTAGCGTCAGCAGCAACTGTAGCATCGGCAACATCGGCTGTATCTGCAGCATCGACACTCACCACTTCGGAACCCTCCACAGCCTCCGAATCCTCCTCTTGCGAGCAGTCGGCAGCCTGCTGGTCCACCACTTGCGAATGGTCGTCCGCGTTGTCAAGATTCATCTCTTGTGTTTTGACGGCGTCGTTTAGGTTTTGGCCGTCCTGGTAAATTTCTTGCTTGTCCATCATAGCATGGGTTTTAATCATTTAACAAAAGTGTTTAAGGGGGGGGGGAGGCGCAGGCTCCCATCACGGCGAGCCAACTCCCACGGTTTTCTTATTAGTAATTGACGGTCCGCCCTTCGAGCAAGACCTGTATCACGAATGCAAAGGTACAACATTTTATCGAGACGACCAAGGCCATTTTCAAGAAACCTTCATTACTTTATAACGTTTAACATTTAACGTTTTCATTTTCACATTCTATCAATAACCGCCCGATTATCTACACCATTGTAGTTTTTACAACTCATGCAAGAAAAACACTCTTCGAATAGAAAAAGAAGGAAAAAACAGCAGAAAACGAGGTGATGTAAAGAATACAAGAAAATAGTATATATAATATATATTATATATACTATTTTCTTGACTATAGAATACCGTTTCAAAAACGTTATAATGTTAAACGTTAAAACGTTATTATCCGTCCCTCCTTATCACCCTTAATGTTTAACGTTTTAACGTTTTTTCTTCTCCACTAACCTCCCCTGGTCACGCAAAAAGCACGCCAAACCCCATGCAAACGACAGTTCATAACCCATGCTAACAACAACTCACAAACCATGCAAACGACAAGCCTCATCCCATGCCAACAGACGCCCCGAAACGTCCCTCAGTTACCCTCCGCGCCAGTCATAAGCAACCATCCGCCTCGCACCTAAGCTACCATCGCCAAGGTCCCCATAAGTGGCGCCCAAGCAAACACTCAAGCAGTCGCCTTGCTCGCCTTGATAAACCCCACAAAGCACCGCAAAAGTTAGTGGCAAAACACATAATCAATTGATTGCCAGGCACGTTGCACACATCATCAACTACAGGCAAAATACGGTTTATTAGAACGTTTTTGTTTGGGCATCTTTGTTTTGATGTTGCTCAGACAAAAGAAAGAAGTCACGTTGCCACGAAATCACGCCTTAGAGCAATCCAACCCAACCACCTTTGCCATGGAAGTCTCGCGTTCTTACATGATAACGTTATAATGTTTAACGTTTTCAATATCGTATACGCCAACCACAACAAAGCCACGAGAAAATCAAACAACTCCAAGAAAAGAGCAATCCATAAGACAGAGTTAGAACTTGCCTAAAACTATAAAAAAGCATCAAGGATATTACGGAAACAACTACGAAAACTCCCTATACTACTACGGAAAATCCTGCCAATACAATGGAAACCATTCTAAACACAATCAGTAATAATCCTAAGGTAACGACAAAGGAGACAGCATCCACATGTTGCTGAAAAACGGAGGATATCCTATAATTTTCATTTGGACATTCTTTATATAGAAAATTTTGCCGTATCTTTGCCAAGAGATAGGATTACTATATGACAAGTAAATATTCAAATAGGCTAAAAGTAGTTCTTGCAGAAAAGCAACGGACGAACAAATGGTTGACAGAACAATTAGTGCAGTATTTCAACCCTCTCGGAAAACTTCTCGCAAAAAGAAGTTGCTGTAGATATCAACTTTTTGTCCGTGGAGAGAGACCATTTAAAAGATTGGGCTGAAAAATAACAATGAAACAATATAAGTTTGTAGATTTATTTGCAGGATGCGGCGGTCTGAGTTTGGGGTTGCAACAGGCTGGATTTACTCCATGGTTCGTTAATGAAATCGTGGAACAGTTTTGCAATACCTATAAATTCAACCATGATTTGAGTGATGACCACTATTTTGTGGGAGATATTGCGGAACTCAACCTACATCTTGAAGAATACAAGGATATGCTATCAGATATAACCTTAGTATGTGGTGGACCTCCTTGTCAAGGTTTCTCTATGGCTAATCGCCAACGAATATTGGATGACCCTCGTAATGTTTTGTACAAACAATACTTGATATTCTTGAAAAAAACTCGCCCTAAGTTCTTTATTATGGAGAATGTAAAAGGGATGATGAACAAAATAGAAGAAATCAAACAGAATTTTGAGGAATATCTTGGCGGTGAGTACCAATATGATTATGCACTTTTGAAGGCACAAGATTATGGCGTACCACAAAATAGAGAACGCTTCATAATGATAGGCAACAGGGTTGGTATAGAACCCAAGTCGATTTTTGAAGAAATATTCGAGCATAAGCGCAAGCCTTTTGTATTAAAGGATGCTCTTGAAGGGCTTCCGCACTTAGTTGCCAAGAAAGAAAAGGGGGCAAAGGGTGTAGAATGCGCAGAGTCTGGCTTTACGGAGTGTGATTTTTCGTATATCAAGAATGACTTCTATAAATTTATCAATGGCAATAGAGAAATAACCAAACTCTATAATCATAAGAATCGTTACAATAACGAACGAGACATTGAAATATATAGAAGATTACCACAAGGTGCAAACTCCCTGCATGAGTCTATCGCTGACATCATGCCATACAAAAGAAGGAATGACATCTTCAAGGACAAATATTTCAAGTTGGATGAAACTCAAATTTGCAAGACCATAACTTCACACATGAAGTTTGATTGTAATATGTATATCCACCCTTGGGATGCAAGGGGATTAAGTCCTCGTGAAGCAGCACGTATTCAGACATTTCCTGATGATTACGTAATAACGGGTTCTCAAAATATGTGGTATGCACAAGTAGGAAATGCCGTTCCTGTAAAACTTGCCAAAGCCATAGGCGATGGCATCATGAAATTCTTAAGATGAGACATTTAGAATTATTTGCTGGCATAGGTGGTTTTAGAAGAGCAATGGATTTGCTTACGCAAGACTACATCATGGATTTTCATTGCATTGGCTACTCCGAGATAGATGCCAAGGCCGTGAAGACTTATTGTGCCAATTACCACCCTGAGGTTGATGGCGAGTTGGCTATGGGGGATATAGTGGAATTTACTAGCAATAAAGGCAACATAGACAATTTGCCTCAATTTGATTTGGTAACTGGCGGTTTTCCCTGCCAAACTTTCAGCATGATGGGTAAACAAGCAGGTTTCAATGAGGATCGTGGGCAAATGTTTTTTCATATCATTGATATCCTTGCGGCAAAGATGCCACGATATGTGCTTCTTGAAAATGTGAAAAACCTTAAGTCACATGATAAGGGAAGAACATTTGCACGTATCAAACAAGAGTTGGAGGCATTGGGGTATCAAGTCTTTTCTGACATATTTAATACTGCACAGTTCCATTTGCCACAAACTCGTAACAGACTGTTGATTTTTGCGACGACAGAACCTGTCCCAGCAGATTTTGAAGTGCAATTTACTTGTGACAATATTGCAGTCTTGTTTGATCAAGTATATCAAAACTTGGGCACATACCATTATCAAAGCGTCAACGACATATTGAGTTTGGAGGTTGACAAGAAGTATTTTCTTTCGGAGAAAATCAAACCAACCCTGTTAGCTGATGGTTCTGCCAACTTTAAGTCGAAGTCAGACATCAACATGAGCATAGCTCGGCCTTTGACCGCAACGATGCACAAGATGCACCGTGCTTGCCAAGACAACTATTATAGTCAAGACTTCATAGAGTCACATGGTGCTATCAATCCTGTCAAAACGATGACCAAGGAACAATTGGCACAGTTGCCTATCCGTAAGTTGACACCAGAAGAGGCTTTCATGTTGCAGGGCTTCCCTGCAAACTTCGCTACCAATGGCAGAAATGCGGGGGTTGCAGATGGCTCACTATACAAACAAGCAGGGAATGCTGTCAGTGTAAATACGATTTATGCTGTTTTGTATTACCTTATAACAAATCATATAATTCACGAATAGCTATGTTTTTTGAAGTTCACTCAGAAAAGAAAATCGGCTTCAAGAAATTAAGTCCTAACGACCTTGGTTTGAAGGAGTCTGGGCATCAAACTCATATTGGACTTTATCAACACGTCTTGGATTTCTTGCCAGATAATCATGTGGAGAAAGCTGCCATATTGATTTATGACGACTATTGTGAAATCTTGAATTGTGACTATGGAAAAATAAACCGTAGTACTGGCAAGATGGAAGCTCCCAATATTAAGTCGGGGGCAAGAAACGAACATACGATTGTAAATCAGATTCGTGAATTTGCTTCCTTGAAACCAACTTGTGAGTGGTATCTAGTGTGGTTTGGCTTGCAAAGTGAGGAATTAGTCTTTTGGCTAATATCAAGTGACTCGGAAGATTTCCAACAAGCTTCTAACATTTTCCCGACTCAAAACAAGGTCTATGATGAGAATAGTGCTTCTTTTTCGCTTGCTATAGACTTCTTGGAAAAGAAAGTGAATGGAGTTTCCGTGAAGTTACAGGAGGAAATAGAAGTTGCTTCGCAGACAGGTAAACAAATTAAAAAGTATAAGAAACAAGACATTGAAAAGGCAAACAAACTTTTCAAGCAAATAGGTTATAGCGGAGAGCTAATTATTGCACAATATTTGGAAAGACAAAAGTTAGCACATACGATAAGTAATTACAGATGGATGAATGCCAATACGGAGTCTGGCATGCCGTTCGACTTCATCATAAACGAAGGATTGGAAGCAGAAAACTTTATTGATGTAAAATCGACTCGGTTTGACTTCAACCAGTATCTCTATTATAGCGATGAGGAAATCGGTTTTGTTCACGGCTTGAAAGAAGATAAGAAATACTCCGTTTACAGGGTGTTCAATATGGGCAATGCTCAGAAAAAGCTCCGGGTATGTACGAACTGCATGAGTTATGTTTCTTCTGTCAATGCTGACATAGCTGATCTTTCTGCCAAAATGGAAAAGGTTCAGACGATACTTCAATCCATAAAAATAGGAGTAAGACCTAATGACTGTTTTGTAAACATTCAACCGCAAATTATATTATAAGTATGGACGAAATTGTAAAACATATCAATGATACAAATGCCAGTTATTGACCATTGGGAGCTGGCAATGCCAAAAATACGGACTTGTTCTTGGACAATGAGCATTACCAACTTTTCGAGGGAGCTGGAGAACATATTACTGTAAGATACCACAAGGAAAATCTTGCAAAGGCGATTTTGTTCATTGCTTCAATCTTGCCAAGAAAGTTTGACCAATCATCAGTGCATTGCATTGTTACATATTCCAAGGATTTTGTTATAAACCAATTATCTTTGCTCGATGCATTGTTTGTCGAAGACGGTAAAAATGTAGAGACAATTACACAAGAGTGGAATGCTCGTAAAGATGTGCCGCAGAAGAATGGAAAGATAGATACTCGCTTCTATTTCAATGGATTGTTGAAAGATGTGATATTTAGAGATGCTACAGGCAAAGAACAAAAGGGGAAGTTTACCATCCGTAATTATTTTGCAGGAGGGTATTCTGATTTACGTATCAAGAAGGCGGATGACGGCATTTTCGATATAGAGATAACGAATGTAAACACACCATATGATGATGGAAAAGAAAAAGGCTTGGGTGAGAATATCACAACTAAAGAAGCATCTATTTTCCGCCCCTACATCACCGCCATCAAGTCGAAGCCGTTCCTTCTTCTTGCTGGCATCTCTGGCACAGGCAAGAGCCGAATCGTGAGAGAGTTGGCACGTGCTTGTTGGGAAGAAGGCTCTGATGAATACAAGGCACAGAAGCCGAGGAACTTTGAGATGGTACAAGTGAAGCCAAACTGGCATGACTCCAGCGAACTGATTGGCTACGTGAGCCGAGTGAGCGGAAAGGCGGAGTTCGTGGCTGGCGACTTCTTAAAGTTCGTGACAGAGGCATGGGAAGACCAAGACACTCCCTATTTCCTTTGCCTCGACGAGATGAACCTCGCACCAGTGGAGCAATACTTTGCTGAATATCTGAGTGTGGTAGAGTCTCGCAAATGCGGTGAGGATGGTGTCGTTACCACCGACCCCATCTTGAAAAAGGAAGATGCCGAGTGGTATTTCAACTTGACTGCCGCCATCACTTCTGACGAGAATGTGAGAAAACGTTTCAACAAGGACGGCATCTGTATCCCTCAAAACCTCATAGTCGTAGGCACTGTGAATATGGACGAGACAACCTTCTCGTTCTCTCGCAAGGTACTCGACCGTGCCATGACTATCGAAATGAACGAGGTGGACTTGCACGGAGGCTTGACCGAACGCAATGAGCGGATAGGCAAACTTGGCACGGCAGAGCTTGTCGGCTCTGCCGTGGAAGGCGTGGATGTTTACAATGACTACACCAATGTTTGCGACATTGCACTCGACTATCTGCAAAAGGTAAATGAAGTATTGGAAGGAACACCATTCAAGGTGGCTTACCGCACTCGCAACGAGTTCTTGCTCTATGTAGTGAACAACTTGCCGTATTGCAAAGATGAAAACGGCAAGGATTTGGAGCAAGGCTATGTTGTAGCTCGTGCCTTGGACGAGATTACCAGCATGAAAGTATTATCGCGCATTGAGGGTGACGACACAAAGATTAGCGACAAATTACTTGACAATTTAAGCAAAGCTATCGAGGACGGATTGAAGACAATATCGGGAGAGGACAACACTGTCAAATCTATATCCTTGGCAAAGCTGAAAGAAATGAAGGCCAAACTCGTTTCGGGTTACACTAGTTTTTGGAGCTAAAAGGAATACAGATGGAACTGTTGACCATAGAACACAAAGATTTCACGATGATTGTCGAATGCACGAAGTTCGACGACATTTGGAACAAGGCTAAGAGTAATGTGGGCGAGGACAAGCTCTACTCCACTTACTCTTGGTCGGAGGGTGTCGTGTCTGTTAAGCGTACATTGGATGCCGACCATGAAATAGACATTGAGCAAGGTGTTCCTGCTCCCGCCACATTCTTCGACAATGCCGACTATCCCATCTGGATAGAGTTCAAAGACTATGTGAAAGACGCTCAGTTTGGTTCCATCCTGCAAAACGACAACGACCGCTTTTCCTTTCGTCGTCACATCTTGGCTGGTTTCATCAACTACAAGAATGAAATCGGACGAAGCGAGATACAGATTATATATAAGGTTGACAAAGAGACAAAGACATTCCGTTTCAGTTTTGAAGTTCTGAGTACGAAGCTTGACTATCACGAGCATTGGTGCGCAATCGTGGAGGACATAGAGCGAGAATACCGCATGTTGTCATTGGACTATATGCGTCGAACGTTTCATGGTTTCTCGCCCGACCAAAACGGCGAACATCCCGATATCGTCTGGTGGAGCGTGTTTGAGGGAGAGCAACAGAAATTCATAAAAGCCTGCAAAAGTATTATTGACCGACCTCGCCACAGACTTCACGGTGAGGAGGTATATCTGAGAGCAGACAAACTGAAGCAAACTCCCCATAACATAGAGAACCGACTGGCAGAACATCGCAAAGAGCCAGCATACCTCTATCGTGTGGAGGAACATATACTATCGAACGACACGCAAGAGAACCGCTTCTTGAAGTTTGCACTTTATCAGATAAGCAAGCGGTATGAGGATCTGCGCCAACGCATCGAGGCGGTAAAGACTGCTTCTGATACGATGAAGGCTGCCATGCATGCAACCTCGGAATCATTGAAACGGCTGCAACACCATCCCTTCTTCCGAACCATAGGAAGGTTTAAGGGAATAAATCAAGAGAGCATGGTGCTGCAAAAGGCAACGGGCTATAGCCAAGTGTACCGTACATGGAATTTACTTAGAAGAGCCTATTCGCTGAATGACGGCCTGTATCGCTTGCAGACGAAGGATATAGCAACGCTCTATGAGATATGGTGTTTCATAGAAGTGAGCCATATCGTAAAGGAGCAGTTGCACCTGGAGAATGAAGAAGTGGAACATCGCAACCGTATGGAGATGAACGGCATCTTCTCATGGGAGCTTGGCAAAGGCGAGCATTCACGCATATTGTTCCGCAAGGATGGCGTGGAGCTGGCAGAATTGGTATATAACCCAAAGAACGCCGACAAGGAGAACAACAATGTGGGCATGAAAGGCTTGGTTGTGCCGACCGTGCCGCAGAAACCAGACATCGTGTTGCAGCTCACCAAGAACGACTTGCAGCAAGGTATGAAGATGACCTATCTCTTTGATGCGAAATACCGTATAGACGGCAAGGACAAGGGCGTGGATGTACCGCCGGAGGATGCCATCAACCAGATGCACCGCTATCGTGACGCCATATACTATAAAGATTATGATGCCAATGCCTTGAAGAAAGAGGTTATAGGCGGTTATATTCTCTTCCCCGGTGACGGAGAGCCGAATTATGTGGCTGTGTCGAAGTTCTATAAAACCATCAAGGAAGTGAATATCGGTGCCTTTCCTCTTCGTCCTAAGGATGTAGAGAACAGAAAACTTTTGGAGAATTTCATTGACGAACTTATCCATACCAAATCATCCGAGACCATTGCGCATGTCATACCGCAAAAGGGCGCGTATGTGGAGGTAGGCAACCGTGTACTTATTGGATTGGTGAAAGAGGACAACAGATTGTTTCAGGCGTTTATGGACGGAACTGCAACCTTGTATTATTCAGGAAAACAATTTCCAACAACCATCGCTCTTCAAGACCTTCACTTCTTCATGCCCTACATCAAAGGGCTGGGAGTACGTGATGTGTATGAGATTGTCAAGGTGCGAACTATCACAGGCAAAGAAGCGAAGCAAACGGAAGAAGACGATGCCGATAGCAAAGCTCTCCGTTTGGCTTTTGAACTTCGGTATGTCCGCAAACAATACGCAATCCTCCAACCGATTGATACAACAAAAATGATTGGTTACACGTTTATCGATACGACTTTTGACAAGCTGGACGAATGTGTGATAATAGACAAATTGTAAATATGAATACAAAAATATCTCCTAAATATCAGATGAATCTGATACAAAACATCAACGACAAATTGTTTGAATTGTATAAAGGATATGAAGACGTTTCACGTTATATGTCGAAATGGATAGAATACTATGATAGTTTTGAAAACCAAAATTTTTACATCCGCTACAAGGACAATGAGCAAAAGAAAATTGATGTTAAGGAAACACTCCATAGCATAGATGGCGAAACTTTGCTCAAAATAGCAATAGACTTAGGAGTTGAAACTCCTGATTTTATACCTTCAATACCTGTTTTCAAGAACGAATTGAAATCAGACTTCGAAACAGCAAGCCAAACTTTTGAAAAGGCGTATAAAAATGTTGAAGACGACCCGATCCTCGCTATTGGCCTTGCAAACTCAGCCTTGGAATGTATAATAAAGGAAATTTTAAGCGACGACAGAGTAGTTATTCCATACGATGAGAGGGACACATTGTCAAAATTGATAAAAAAAATCTGCAAAGCTTTCAAGTTTGATATAGACCCTTCTTGCCCTACTGAGATAGGGACTATAGCAAGTACTTTAATTAAATGTTGTAATGTCATAGAAGATATAAGAAGTAGCCAAACTATTTTTCATGGGAAAAAAGACGACGACAATATTGTCAAGAATCCACTTTATGCATATTTTATTGTTAATTCCGTGTCTACGATAGGATTGTTTCTTTTGTCTTTTTATAAAGAACAATATCCAAAAATAGTTCCTCAATATCCGACTGATTTGAATCCAAATGATCTTCCATTCTAAATAATCCCAAATCGGTCATTAGGATTTCTCTGTGTCGTACGGCAAAGAGAAATCCTTTAACTTTCCCCATAGAGATAAGAATGATTGTCGTGTTTTTGCGTATTCCGGTGATACCCGTTCACCAATTCTGGTGATATCCGTTCACTTTTCTGACCCCTTAGTCTGCTGAAAACGGAGGATATCCACCCACCCAAAACGGGGATATCCGTTCACTTTTCTTGCTCCTTAGTCTGCCAAGTCCGTCCTATTAACGTCTTAACGTTATAACGTTTAACGTTTTCGTTTTGGCTTCTTTGCTTTGACGTTTTCGAAAACGCATACGCCTGTACCTGGAATTGCAGTTCTTTGTTGAACTTGCGTTTTTACTATACTTGTTTTTGCAGCATTAAGGTAGGTGGAAAATCAGAAATGGCAAAATCCTGAGCAACAAAAAGTTGCTCAGGTCCTTATAAAAAAGATGCCAACTCGTAGTGCTGTGGAAATTAGGGTTATGAATTTAAGATTTTCTTCTTCTCATCATCAAACTCCTCTTGTGTAAGGATGCCTGTGTCAAGGAGTTCTTTAATCTTCATCAGACTCTCCGATTTATCAACAATCCCATAACTTCCGTTATTATTAGATGAGACATTTGGCGATTCGGTAGAACTTCCATTACAAAAAGTCGACTCTGACTTTTTGTAATAACTATCATTTGCATTTGAGGGGATGTAGTAGCTTGCCAAAACGTCTTGGAATGCCTGTCTAAAATCAAAAGGTGCAGCAATGCAAGTAAGTTTACAGATTGTAGAACCTGTACCTCTTATCGAAATCTGGCCACAATTAAATATCCTGTCAAAAATGTACTGAGATACTGCTATCGTCTCTACTTTTGTGAAGTTAAGTTCGAAAGTTCGTCTTGAAATAACTCCAGTCTTTATGATAAGTCTTTGGTTCGTAATGGCAAATTCGTCTGTTGTTGTCTTGATAAGGGTATAGATAAGACCCCATATACCAAAGAGACCAAAAGAGAACAAAAATAAGAACATTGGCCCATCTAATTCATCCGATGGTATGGAAATTATAACTCCAAGGCATGGAATGGAAAAGAACACAAATCCAAGAATCGGAAGAATCCAAATGCACCAATGGTGATGTGCCTCGTACACAACATGTTCTTCTGTAGCAAGATGAGAATTTACATAATTACCCATATTAACTTTATTTTTTTTTTGCCGATACACTCCAACAAACTCACGGCGGTTAGTATATAGACACAAGAAAGGGGATGGAGTTCGTGTCTGCCTTCCCCGCTCTAGGTAGCCGGAAATAAAACCTTTGGTATGAAATGTTCAAAAACAAAGCCCCATCCCTTGTGCAGATATGTAGGGATAGAATTAGAGTTGTACCGAACATTATCATATACACCAAGGAGGGGCATATCGTTTCTATTCATTAGTACCTTTCTTCTTTGTTTTCCAAACATTTTAGAGCGGTATGAATAGCTTGATACGCCTTCTTGACTAACTGGCTATTCCCAGCTTTTACACAGGGCCTCCAATCAGCATCGCAAAAGTACGGAAATTAAGTTAGAATCACGACTATTTAGCTGAAAAAGTGGCAAAATCAGGCCATTTCCCTTTATTTAAGGTAGTGAATTGTGGACTTTCGGAGATTTTATACTCAAATCCGCAGCTAATAGAACCTAGGACGTTTTTTGATTGCAATGGGACTCCACCATTTCCACAATCGCTTCTGAGCACGAGCCACTATCCATACGGGGGCGAGAAACATTGAACTCCCGACGCCTCCAGTTGCTTGAAGATTCTTTCTAAAGTCTCTTTTTGTTTAAAGCGTACATTGGTGTTGGCATCTCTGTTCTCAATACCAACAATCACGTCGCCGATGAGCACAACACCAGAACTGTAGCCCAAGAACTTTTTGTAGGTGGGCTTTTCGTCATACTTTTCTGGATCCTTAGCCTGCCAAGCTCGTTCTATTAACGTCTTAACGTTTAACGTTTTCGTAAACGTATACGCACGCGCCACAGCGGCCCACGGAAATTACAACTGCTCCTACAAAAAAATAGGCGCAACCCATTGGGTTGCGCCCGTCCTATGTTTATTTATCCTTGATTACCGGACTTTACTTCACTTCCTCGAAGTCGGCATCCTGGATGTTGTCGTCAGTATTCTGACCGCCTTGCTGGCCTGCCTGCTGACCTGCACCCGGCTGAGGACCAGCCTGCTGATACATCTGCTGAGAGGCAGCCTGCATGATGGTGTTGAGGTTGTTGATGGCCGTGTCGATAGCGGCTACATCACCACTCTTGTGGGCGTCCTTCAACTTGCTGAGAGCCTCCTCGATAGCCGGTTTCTGATCGGCCGGGATCTTGTCGCCGTTGTCCTTGAGGAAGTTCTCGGTAGTGAAGATCATCGAGTCAGCCTGGTTGAGCTTGTCGATGCGCTCACGCTCCTTCTTATCGTTCTCGGCGTTCTGCTCAGCCTCAGCCTTCATGCGCTTGATCTCATCATCGCTCAGACCGCTTGAAGCCTCGATGCGGATGCTCTGCTCCTTGCCCGTAGCCTTGTCCTTGGCAGAGACGTTGAGGATACCGTTGGCGTCGATATCAAACGTCACCTCGATCTGAGGCACACCACGGCGAGCCGGGGCAATGCCGGTGAGGTTGAACTGGCCGATGCTCTTGTTCTGAGCCGCCATCGGACGCTCACCCTGCAGGACGTGGATGGTCACCTCCGTCTGGTTGTCGGCAGCCGTAGAGAAGACCTCGCTCTTCTTGCACGGAATGGTTGTGTTGGCCTCGATGAGCTTCGTCATCACACCACCCATCGTCTCGATACCGAGGGTCAGCGGGGTGACGTCGAGCAAGACGATATCGCCCACACCACTCTCCTTGTTGAGGATAGCACCCTGGATAGCTGCACCGACAGCGACCACCTCGTCAGGGTTGACACCCTTGGAAGGCTCCTTGCCGAAGTAGTTCTTCACCAAGGTCTGGACGGCGGGGATACGACTGGAACCACCTACGAGGATCACCTCGTCGATGTCGGACGTAGAGAGCTTGGCGTCGCGGATAGCGTTCTGGCAAGGAACCAAGCAGTTCTGGATCAGCTCGTGAGCCAGCTGCTCAAACTGTGAACGCGTGAGGGTCTTGACCAAGTGCTTTGGCACACCACCCTCTGCCGTGATGTACGGGAGGTTGATCTCGGTCGAAGTCGTGCTTGAAAGCTCGATCTTGGCCTTCTCGGCAGCCTCCTTCAGGCGCTGCATGGCCATCGGGTCCTTGGAGAGATCGATACCCTCGTCGGCCTTGAAGCCGTTGACGAGCCAGTCGATGATCACCTGGTCGAAGTCATCACCACCAAGGTGGGTATCACCATTGGTAGAGAGCACCTCAAAGACACCACCACCAAACTCCAAGATGGAGATATCAAAAGTACCACCACCGAGGTCGAAGACGGCAATCTTCATGTCCTTATTGGACTTATCGACACCATAGGCCAAGGCGGCTGCTGTCGGCTCGTTGACAATACGGCGGACATTGAGGCCTGCGATGGCACCTGCCTCCTTCGTGGCCTGACGCTGAGAGTCGCTGAAGTAGGCCGGCACGGTGATGACGGCATCCGTCACCTCCTGGCCAAGGTAGTCCTCGGCAGTCTTCTTCATCTTCTGAAGCACCATGGCAGAAATCTCCTGCGGCGTATATTTGCGATCGTCAATCTGCACGCGAGGATAGCCACCCTCGTTGACCACCGTAAACGGAACGCGCTCAGCCTCCTTGCGGCTCTGGTCATAGGTCTCACCCATGAAACGCTTGATACTGTAAACGGTCTTCTTCGGGTTGGTGATAGCCTGACGCTTGGCAGGATCACCCACCTTGCGCTCGCCACCTTCTACGAAGCCTACCACGGACGGAGTCGTGCGCTTGCCCTCGCTGTTGGTGATCACCACGGGCTCATTGCCCTCGAACACTGCTACGCAGCTGTTAGTTGTACCTAAGTCGATACCAATAATCTTTCCCATAATATTTCTTTTTTTATTTTTGTTCTACTTTAATGTTGCTTGGACTTTGTTGTCCGCCTATCTCAAAACAACTATTGTGCCATTTGACAAGCAGGGGTCTCGCGGCTGACAACTTGGCAGAAGCAGGACCTTTTCCCCATAGTCCTACCGCATTTATGGCAGACACGAAGCTGCTGGGGAAGAAAAGCGGTTGGCGCGGAGAGTATCAGAAAAATGGTCTGGAAAGCCACTTGGAGTTTGTTGAGCAAATAACGATATTTATCCGCCAAAGACAGGCGCTCATTGAATAATATACATTCTAAGACTGATATAATGGAAAAATATCGTAACTTTGTAACTAGTTTTTACGTTATACCTATTATATATAGGATTAAGCTATCATTTAATTTATCAGTTATGAAAAGATCCATTTTGATTGTATTCGGGTTGATGCTGACAGCGCTCAATGGCTGGAGCAACGACTACAACTATCTGGTATTCGTGACCAACACTGGGCCACGAAGTATCGCTGTAGAGGACTTGGAGATGACGGTAAGCGACGGGAAGCTCGTCGTGAGAAGCGGAGCGGACGGCGAGACCTTCGACCTTTCGACCCTCACGAAGATGTATTTCTCCGACGCGGCAGTGGTTTCAATTGACGATGTGGAGGCTGGCAAAGTACAGTCTGTCAGCATCCACGACCTCTCCGGACGCCTCGTCGGGTGCTATCCCTCGCTCGACGTGGCGCGCGAGTCGCTGCCCAAAGGCGTGTATGTGGCAAAACAAGGAAACAAGAACTTTAAACTGGCGAAACGATGAAGAAAGCACTACTTATCGGAGCCTCGCTCGTGGTCTCTCTTGGCACGGCGGCTCAGACGCTGAACGTGGTCGTCGGCGAAGTGACCTACAAGATTCCAGCGTCTCAGGCTGGCAGCATGGACTATGCAGACGGATCCAGACTCACGATCCTGGGCAAAACCTTCCAGCTGAAGGAAGTGACCCGCATGTATGTGGACCATTCGGACGTGACCGACAATAGCGTCAACGTGACCTACAACGGGAGTGCCGCCGCCGTCACCGTGGCAGGCAACTGCATGAGCCACCTCGACGTGACGGTCAATGGATCCGCTATCAGCATTGTGCAGGACGAGACCGTGGATACGGAGATCAGCTATTTGCTTTCGGGCGCATCGGAAAACGGTTCGTTCTATATGGACGGCCACTACAAAGCCACGTTGGTCTTCGACAATCTCTCCCTCACCTGCGCCGACAGTGCGGCGGTCAACATCGAGAATGGCAAGCGCATCGCCATCCAGCTCGTCGGAGAGAGTACGCTCAAGGACAGCAAGGCAAGCCAGGGAAAAGGCGCACTGATGGTGAACGGCCACTCGGAGTTTGATGGCGACGGCACGCTCAACCTCTATGGCTACGCGAAGCACGCCTATTGGGCCGATGAATATGTACAACTGAAAAAGAAGTTCACTGGCACCATCAACATCCTCTATGCGAAGAAAGACGGCCTCAACGTGAACCAATACTTCCTGCAGAATGGTGGTCACTTCAACGTCTCGGGTACGCTCGATGACGGCATCCAGGTGTCGGCAGACGACGAGGAGGGCGGCTACGCCACGATCTCGGGCGGATCGCTGACCATCGATGTGACGGCGGCAGGATCGAAGGGACTGAAATGCGACGGCAACATCACCATCGACGACAGCAAGTCCGCGCCCACCGTGACGATAACCAATAGCGGCAAGGGAAAGTGGGACAGCGACGACCAAGAGGTGAAAGGTGCGGCCTGCATGTCGAGCGACGCCAACGTGACCATCGCGGCTGGACAGATCAGCCTGACAGCCACAGGCAGCGGCGGCAAGGGACTAAAATGCGACTCGACGCTGACCATCACGGGCGGCGACCTCAGCGTGACCACGACGGGAACTACCTATGTCAACATCGGAGGCAACCAGGAGTATGACGGCAACTACCGCGGACAACTCGACCGCCTCGACGACGCCTACACCACATCGCCCAAGGGCATCAAGGTAGGCATCAAAGCGACGGAGAGCAGCACGGGACTGCCTGTGGGCGACATACAGATCAGCGGTGGCAACATCCATGTGACGTGTTCGGGCCAGCAGGACGGCAGCGAGGGCATAGAGAGCAAGGGCACGCTGACCATCAGCGGCGGCACCATCGACTGCAACACATACGACGACGCCATCAACTCCAGCAGCCACATGTACATCAAGGGTGGAACGATCACGGTGTATAGCAGCGGCAACGACGGCATTGACTCCAACGGCAACCTGTACTTCTCGGGTGGAACGACGGTCGCCTACGGCACACGCTCTCCCGAATGTGGCATCGACGCCAATGAAGAAGAGGGATACACGGTGTTCTTCACGGGTGGCAATGTTTTGGGAATCGGTGGTGGCAACAACTCCCATCCCACTACGCAGGAGTCAACCCAAGGCTACGTCACCTATTCGGGCAACGTCACGGCGGGCTGCACACTCACCGTCAGCAAGGACGGCACCGTACTTGCCACCTTCACCCTGCCCTACGACTATAGCCGCGGCAACATCATCCTCACCACCGAGGGCATGACAGCAGGCGAACAATACACCGTCAGCGACGGTTCTTCCACGCAGACGCTCTCTGCCGTGCAGTATGGCAACGGAGGGCCTGGTGGCGGCGGTGGACCCGGTGGCGGAGGCGGTCCTGGTGGTGGAGGCCACGGCGGCTGGTAAACCACAGGGGCCATATTGCCCACAGAAACGGTAATCCACGGGAATCACA
>ULOD01056606.1_pt1 | contig 17438 bp, 14 predicted proteins | sample 1952351 | NCBI WGS metagenome assembly ULOD01 (sample SAMEA4835596, study PRJEB28245) | human gut metagenome | biome: gut microbiome; material: fecal sample | place: Denmark | collected 2008 | reverse complement strand
ACAAAATTGAGGATATTTAACTTGACATTTATACCAAGGTAAATATCCTTGGGGATTTATTAAAAATAGGTAAACAAACAGCAAATTCGTTGTACCGACTGTCGTTTGGCAGTCGGTATTTATGTGATTAGTTGTTAAAAATTTTTCTTTCAATATTGACTTAATCGCATAAGTTTGCTATAATTTTAATATAATTAAAGTTTATATAACAGAAGCAGTAAATCGATACAAGATTAGGGGGAAGAATGGTAAATTTAGTAACACACAGAGAAAGCAAAGAAGCCAGGCAAAGAGCACATAAACTTATTGAAGAGGTAAGAAAACACAAAAAAATAGACGGACACTACAAGTTTTTCTGTAAAATCATCGGATCACGAAAACGCAGGTGTATTGTAAAAGACGATAATGGAAAATATGATTTGGATTTTCAAATTGTTTTAACAAAAAACTCGAAAGATGGAGATGGCGATCCGACACAAATAAAGAAAGATTTTTTGAGGGCATTTACTGATTTGAAAAATAAAGGGGAAAAAGTAGAAGATTCAACTACCGTTGTGACGGTAAGATGCTCAAAAGGGCAGGAATGTTTTGAAGCATCGTTAGAAAAATTTTCTTTTGATTTTGTGATAATCAGTATAGACGAAGAGAAAAGAATTAGAAGAAATTGCCCAAGTCAATATACTTGGGTGGAATTGCCAAGTAAAAATTCTTATATCTATGATAGATTCAATAAACTTTCACTGTCACAAAAAGATGAATTGCTAAAAGAATATATGCTTCCAATGATTAAAATCGAAAAGGCAAAGCCTGAAGATCAACGTATAGCATCAATAGTAATTTTTTATCAAGGAGTAAACAATTATTATCAAAGGAATCATTTAAATGACTAAAGAACAATTAATGCAATTTATAGAAGTTGATTCGGAAGAAGACAAAGATGATTGCGAATTTTATCTTGATGTTAAAGGTGTTGAAATTCATCGTGCGATAATGGAATATCTTCAATTTGATTTTTTAGAAGGGAGCAAAATAAAGTGGAGTATCATATCTCAGAAATTGAAAGAGGATAAAAGGCTAAGGGACAAACTGTATATTTACCTTGCAACATTTGAAGAATATATCAGGGCTTATATTTCAAACAAATACCAGGGTAACATACATCAGAATTTTTGGATCGATGGAAAAGCGCCATGGAATAAAATAAAAACAAATTTGCAAAATAGGCCAAATTTGTTCGAAGTTTTACAAGACACAGATTTTGGAACTTTGGTTAATCAAGTAAAAAATTTGCCACAAGAAGATTTAAAGGCGATTTTTGACGAAGAGGTAGGTTCTGAAGATAATCTAAATGCAGTGGTCGAATTAAGAAACGCCGTCAGCCATCATAAATTTCTTTTAACGCATAGTTTTAAAGAATGCAAAGTCGGAAATATGGTTAGTGATACTTTAGAAAACAATATAAAAAATCTAAGACAATTACTCCCTCTGCGATATCGATATGGAAAGAATGGCGAGGGTGGTATTACCAAAGATATGATAAAATGTGGAATAAAAATATAAAAATAGGTGAGAAATGTGTCTTATTGCAGAAATTGCTATATCATCACTTATATAAAATAAAATTTAAATCATATTAATTCAAATATAGAAAAATTTGTGAGCTAATAAAATATTTAATGATTTTTGAGGTGAAAAACGTGTCGTTCAGTGACAAGGTAAAATATGCTCGAGAAAAACTTCATCTTAGTCAACAAATGCTTGCCAAGGAGTTGGGAATTGCCTTTTCAACGGTAAACCATTGGGAAAACTGTAAGGGCAAACCGCAATATGCGGCAGTAAAGAAGTTTTATGACTATTGCGCAAAAAACGGAATAGAATTCGATGATTAGCACTGTAAGTCAAGCCAAATATCTTGCGCATAGACTAACAAAAGCAAGTAAGTTTGGCGAAATTGAGAAGTTAATACCCGTTTATTTGGAGTCGGGAATTGAAGTATATCCGCATCAGATTGCTGCGGCATATTTTGCCGTTTCAAATCCGTTTTCAAAGGGGTTTATTCTCTGTGACGAGGTGGGACTTGGTAAAGCAATCGAGGCCATGCTTGTGATTGCGCAGTATTACTATTCGGGGCGGAACAAAATAGCGGTGATCGTTCCGCCGCTCCTTATACCGCAATGGCAAAGACTTATTTCGGACAAGTTCGATTTGCCGTGTAAAGTCATAGAAAAAGATTTTGAGTCAGAGATAAAAGACGAAATTCTTCTGATAAGTTACACGCAGGCGGCAGAAGAGTGGGAGAGCCTCTCAAAAATAAAATGGAATCTTGCCGTTTTTGAAGAAGCGCACAGGCTCCGTAAATATTATACGGGAGAAAACCGCACAGCGACGAATCTTCACAACGCTTTTGACGGCGTGCAAAAATTATTGCTTACGGCAACGCCGATGCAGGTCAATGTAATGGATTTATACGGGCTTGTCAATTTCATTGACGATACCGTGTTTACGGATGAGCGGGCATTTTATAAGAGGTACTATAAAAAGCCTGAAAATTACAAAGAACTCCGCGAGCGGCTTATGCCGTTTACTTTCCGAACGCTGCGCAATCAGGTGCGCGGCGACGTGAAGTTGCCGGACAGAATAATCCATACGCAGGAATACACACTGAACGAAAACGAAAAGAAGCTGCTTGAACTGCTTTCCAAGTATGTGGACAAGCCCAAAAAACTTGCTTTCCCCGATATGGACACCTATGAACTGGGTCTCATGCTGTTCAAATTGTTTTCGTCGAGTATATATGCGCTCAGTAAAACGCTTTCGGGAGTGTTTTTCAGGCTCAACCAAATGGGAAATGCGGAGGCGATTGAAGAAGCCAAAGAGATTAAGGTTATGCTTGACCTTGCGACAAGCATAGTGGATACAAGCAAGTGGGCAACCTTTTTGCGTGGGCTTGAACAGGGCTTTGCGGCGATGAAAGAAAAAGGTCAGCCCCAGAAAGTTGTCGTGTTCACAGAAAACAGGCAGACACAGGAGTACATATTCAAGCAGCTTGGCAGGCACACGAAATACAAGACAACACTCTTTGAAGATGAGAGTAGCATAGAGGCATGGCAAAAGCGCGGCAATATTCTGATTGCGACGGACAGTGCTTGCGAAAGTTTCAATATGCAGTTCTGTTCATTCGTCATCAATTACGAATTGCCGTGGAACGTGCAGAAAATAGAACAGAGGATAGGCAGATGTCAGCGTATCGGTCAGGACAATGACGTATATGTCTTAAATTTTCTCAACAGGGAAAACTATGCCGACGTAAGATTTTATGAGCTTGTATTCAAGCGCACGACGATGTTCGACGGTATATTGGGCGCAAGCGACGGTGTGATCTCGGACGTCGTTTCCGACAAAATAGAGGAAACAATGGCAAGAGGATTTGCCGCAGTCAGATCGAAAGAGGAAATAGAAAAAGAATTTGACGATATACGAGCAGAATATGACAAGGAAGTAACAGAGCGAAAAAAACAGTCGGATGAATTGTTGTTTAATACCTTCGATGGCAAGATCGTCGAAAAGACAAAGAACTACGCCAATTTATTAAAAGCCGAATGTGCTAAGTTCAAAGCCGATTTATGGGACTTTTGCGAATATGCGTTCAAAAGATACGGGAGCATAGACAGTGAGAAAAAGACGATTTTTCTTTTGCATAGCGTGTTCAAAAGCGGCAATATCCCTGAAATGAAATTGTATTTCGAGGGCGATCATCCGCGTAGCAGTATGATAAACGTAACGAACAGAACGGTAAAGGAAGTTCTTTCCAAATATACGATACAGGATGCTGTTCAAGAAACAATCGAATTCGACGGCGGGAACAAAACTTATCCTTCTTGCGGACAAATGGCGCTGTTTTCTATTACTTTTTTCGATAAGACAAGCGTGTTCTCGAAGAATGTTTTGATTGGAACAGATGCGAACGGCGTTCCGATAGAAGAGTCGGTTTTGCGCGAAATACTGTTTCTGCCCGTATCTCGTTGTTCTGAGGCGAGCGCGGCAGACTTTGAATGGCTAAAAAAGCTCTATGAGGAAAGAAAACCGCAAATAGTTCAAAAGGCAAGGGAAGAGCAGAACGATACGCTTAATTTTGAAATCGGGCGGATCAGACAACGCGCGGAAGATAAAAAACGTGAACTTGCCGCAGAGATAGAGACCCTCACACGGGAAATAGACAGCATGAAGAGAAAGGGTACAACCAAACATGAACAAGCCTTTGTCAACAATCAGAGTGCGGCAGACCTGAAAGCAAGGCTTATGAAGCTGAAACAAGATGAGTTTATGACCAAAATGACATTGAACAACCAAGTTCAGCAACAAATAGAGGAACTTGAAAAAAGCATAACTGTATCTCTTTATGAGCGAACAGCGTTTATGGTACAATTTGTAGTGAGGTGAATAAATGGATTGGTTGAGTAAGATACCGAATTGGGTAAAAATTCCAATAAAAATATTGTTACCCGCTTTGGCAATATTTTCAGGGTTTATTGTTTTGGCGAGCGATAATGTTTTAGAATATTTGAATTTGCTTGAATTTGAACAAAAAAATGGATTTGCTTTTGCAATTGTATTCCTGATATGTGTGAGCTTGATACTATGTTATATAGTCTCATATTTGGTGGATATTTTTGTAAAACAAATTAAGGCGGTTTTACTTAAAGAAAAAATGTATAAAAAATTTAATAATTTGCAGGACGTATATAAAAATACCCTGATTCAGATTTATCGCCAGCCGACAAAATCATTGAAAATGGAAATGTCAAACTCAGTAGCGGCATATCTAACGGCTATTCGCGCAATTGACAGAAGCGAACTTTCGGATATGGGTTATATATTTGACTACTTCTTACAACCGTGGGTAGTTATGAGTATAGAGAGGTTGATCGAAGAAAACAAGAAATATATTAAAAAATTAGAGAAAGCGATACCTAAGATTAAAGACAAGGACGAACAAAATGAGTTAAAAGAAAATCTGAAAGTTTGTCGGGCTAATTTAGAGTATTTGACAACCGTAGATGAGTCTAACAATTTTAACGAATGGGAGTAAAAAGGAGAACTCAAATGGATAAAATGGACGGAATGACAATGAATATCGAACAGGCGAACATGGAAAAGCTCAAAGAAGTTTTCCCCGAAGTGTTTGCCGACGGCAAAGTGGATTTTGATAAATTGCAGAGGCTTTTGGGCAATTATATTGCGGACGATAAGGAGAAGTACAGCTTTTCTTGGAAGGGAAAGGCGGATAGTCTGCGTCTTGCGCAAAAGCGGAGCACTGGAACGCTCCGCCCTTGCAAAGAAGAAAGTAAGGATTGGGACACGACGGAAAACCTCTATATCGAGGGTGATAATCTGGAAGTTTTAAAACTTTTGCAGTCATCCTACCTTAATTCCATTAAAATGATATACATTGATCCTCCTTACAATACGGGCAATGACTTTGTCTATACCGACGACTTTGCGGACGGTATCGCGCACTACAAGGAAGTCACGGGGCAAGCCACAAAATCAAATCCCGAAACGGCAGGCAGATACCACACAAATTGGCTGAACATGATGTATCCGCGCCTGAAACTTGCCCGCAATCTTTTGACCGACGACGGCGTTATCTTTATTTCTATTGATGACAACGAACAAGCAAACTTAAAGAAACTTTGCGATGAAGTGTTCGGGGAAGATAATTTTGTTGCGGTTTTTCCTTGGAGAAAAAGAACAGCTAAGTCAGATGTGCCTTTTGGGGTTTCGCAAGACTATGAATGGATTTTAGTATACGCGAAATCACAAGATTTTTTGGCGGCTATCGAAGGAGGAACAAGGAAATACTTTGAAACGCCTGACTTTCCAGGACGTCCTTGGAGAATACACGATTTAACTAAGCAGACAAGTGCAAGTGAACGTCCAAAAAGTTTTTTCACATTGGTTAATCCTAAAACGGGGAAAGAATATCCAGCAAATCCTAATAGGACATGGGCTATTACGAAGGATACATTTGAAGGATATTATAAACAAGGCAAGATAGTTTTTCCTGATGATTACGATTTCTTAAACATAACTCAACCAGCATTTAGATACTTTAAGGATGATGATGAAAAAAAAGCGGGAGAAATGTTTGGATGCATAGCTGTATCAACAAATCTGCCAAAAGAAATTGGAATGACTAAAGAGGGTACAGCCGAAATTACAGAGCTATTTGAAAAAAAGGTTTTTGGTTTTCCTAAGCCTGTTGCTCTGTTAAAATTTTTGATTTCGATAACAACAAAATTTGATAATGATGCTATCATTCTGGACTTTTTCAGCGGTTCGGCGACAACGGCGCATGCAGTTATGCAGTTAAACGCAGAGGACGGCGGACATCGTAGATTTATTTGTGTTCAGCTCCCTGAAAAAACAGACGAACAGAGCGAGGCATACAAGGCAGGATATAAGACGATTTGCGAAATAGGCAAAGAGCGTATCCGCAGAGCAGGGGAGAAAATAAAGGAAGAAAATAAGGATAAGGAAGGCATTGAAAATTTAGATATCGGTTTCAAGGTGTTCAAGCTCGATAGCAGTAACCTTGTTAAGTGGGATAATACGCCCACCACCGACGAAGAGGAAGTAAAAAAGCGTATTCAGCAGAGCCTTTTCTATCTTGAGGAGGGGAGAAGCGATCTCGATCTTGTTTATGAGATAATGCTCAAATACGGCTTGTCTTTGACCTTACCCGTAGAAGAACGCAAATTTGACGGTGTAACTGCTTACATTATCAATCACCCCGACTACAAGGTGCTTATCTGCTTGCAACCGAATATTACCCTTTCCGCAGTAGAGGAAATGGACAAAGAGACGATCGGAACGTACATTTTTGCCGACCGTTGCTTTGCCGATGCCAATATTCTTTCCAACACGGAAGAAATTCTCAAAAAGAAAGACAAGGAAATGAGGTTGTTCTGATTATGGTAGAACTTTTACTGAGTGTAGAATGGAATGACACAGCAATTATTAGTAGCATCGTTGGCGTGGTTGGTACTATATTAGGTACAGTGTTAGGCTTTTTATTATCTGTATTAAGCCGAAGTGGACGACAAAATATAATTTGTAAAGGGTTTAAGCCATCGTATTATTATGGTGTCAATGAAATTGGAGATAGAGTATATAAAAAGGAAAGTAATTTCGATGGAAAAGTACCGGAAAGAACAAAATTAAACCTTGAATTGTTAATTACGAATTCAAGCGAAATGCCATTTAATATAAATCTTGTAAAATTGCTCATCAAAAAAAGAGGAGAAACATTTCAAGGCAATTTGTTGGAAACAAACATCAATAGAAGTTCAAACCATATAAAGGTAGATGAAAAAATAAAAACCAAACAAATCGGTGGCAAGAGTTCAATTTATTTGGAACTGTATACGCAGTTTAACAAAGTGTATGTTTATGAGAAAACAGATACTTTCTATGCTGAGTATATAGACGTTAAAGGGCGGACAATTCATAAAAAAATTAAGATGGGCGGAATACATGAAACTGAAATTTAAGAAACAACAATTTCAATCGGATGCCGTAGCGGCGGTGGTGGATTTATTCAAAGGGCAGGCTTCAAGCGTGTCGCCTTTTAGCGTGGCAAAATTGGACATTATCGATTATGCGCATGATTCTGTGTTTGGTTACGGAAATACGCTCACGCTTACGGCAGAGGAGATAACGCGCAATCTTCATGAGGTGCAACAGCGTAATTTGTTGCCGCTCACCGAACCTGAACAGCTCCGCTTTAATATCGAGATGGAAACGGGTACCGGCAAGACGTTTGTCTACACAAAGACCATCTACGAACTCAACAAGCGTTACGGCTTTAATAAATTTGTCATTCTTGTGCCCAGCGTGGCGATCCGTGAGGGCGCATATAAGTCCTTGCAGATAACGGAAGAATACTTCCGTCAGGAGTATGACGGCAAACGTGCGCATTTCTTCATCTACGACTCTAAAAAGCGCAATGAAGTGCGTGATTTCGCACTTTCCACCAACCTTGAAATCATGATCGTCAACATCGATGCTATCAAGAAAGACGAAAATCTCTTCAATCAGGAAAGCGACAAAATGGATAAGACTGCCCGTGAATTTATGGCGCAAAGTCGTCCCATTTTAATCATCGACGAGCCGCAGAGCATCGACAACACGGATAAATCGAGAAAGGCAATCGAAAACCTCAACCCCCTGTGCGAACTCCGTTATTCGGCAACGCACAAGCAGGTTTTCAATACCGTGTACCGTTTAACGCCCGTGGACGCATATCAGATGAATATCGTCAAGCAGATATGTGTTGCCAATCAGTCGCTTATGGACGACTTCAACAAGCCGTACATCAGGCTTGTGGAGGTTGGGAAAAAGTCCTCGTTCTATGCAAAAGTGGAAATAGACGTTAAGAGCAAAGCGACGGGTATCGTTAAGCGCGAGGTAAAGACGGTAAAGCAGGGCGACAGCCTATTTGCTATCACGGGCAGAGAAATTTACGAAGGTTATGACATTGCCGGTATCGATTGTACGGAAGGTTGGGAACAGATAGAGTTTGCCAACACCGAAGTTCTTGCGCTTCATAAGGCAATCGGGGCTGTGGACGAAACGACATTCAAGCGCGAACAAATCAAGCGCACGATAGAAATTCATCTTGAAAAAGAAAAGAGGTATTTGAGCCGCGGCATAAAGGTGCTGTCGTTGTTCTTTATCGACGAAGTTGCCAAATACCGTGATTATGAGCAAGAGGACGGCAAGGGCATTTACGCGAAAATGTTCGAGGAGCTGTATGCGGAACTTATCGAGCAGCCGCGTTTTGCCGCAGTAAAAGAGTTCTATAAACAGTCGGCAAGCGAGGTACATAACGGCTATTTCTCTTGCGATAAAAAGGGCAGAGTAAAAGATACCAAGGGCGACACTGCGGACGATTACAGCACCTATAATACAATTATGAAAGACAAAGAGTGGCTGCTTTCCTTTGATTGTCCGCTCCGCTTTATCTTCTCACACTCCGCGCTCAAAGAAGGGTGGGACAACCCGAACGTGTTCCAGATTTGCACGCTTATTGAAAACAAGACGGTATTCACTTGCCGTCAGAAAATCGGCAGAGGTTTGCGCCTTTGCGTAGACCAGAGCGGCGAGCGCATTGACGATAAAAACGTCAATATTCTGCACGTTATCGCGCAGGAATCCTTTGCGGAGTTTGCGGACAAGCTGCAAAAGGAAATCGAGGAACTCGGCGTCAAATTCGGTGTGCTTGACGCGGATATGTTTGTCAATATCTCTTATCAGGATGAAACAGGTTCGGAGGCGGTCATTACAATAAAGGATGCGGGGGACATTTTGGAACACTTCCGCAAAAAGAATTATATCGACAGCCAAGGCAAAATCAAAGATACGCTCAAAAATGACCTTGCAAACGGCACGGTCGATCTTCCTGCGCGCTTTGAAGCGGCAAGGCAAAGACTTCTTCCGATTATCGGCAAGGCAAATACAAAGGTTAATATCAAGCCCGAACGTAAGCAGGTTTCCGTAAAAAGAAGGGATGAAATGTTTATGAATCCGCTTTTTATGGAATTGTGGGATAAAATGAAGCAAAAGACCATCTATCGCATCAATATGGATATTCAGTATCTGATTGAAAAGAGTGTAAAAGAGATTTCGGAAATGTCAGAGATCCGCAAAAGCCGAATTCTCAAAGAGGTCGCAAGTTTCAATATCAAAAAGAGCGGCGTTGACTATAAAGAGAGTGCAAGTTCCACCAGCGAATACGAACAGGAATTGCCGCTCCCCGACGTAGTGCGCATTCTTGCGGATAGCACCAAGCTTCCGAGAAATAACATTGCCCAGATACTTCTTGAATGCGGGAGATTGAAAGATTTTCTCAATAACCCTGAAAAATTCATTGAGGTAGTTGCAGAAATCATAGAGAGAAACAAAACGGAAAGGGCAATCGATGGTATCAAGTATATCAAACTTGACGGGCAGGAATATACCTTCTACGAAGTGTTCAATTTCGATGAGGAAAAGGACATTATAGCCTTTGAGGACATCAATGCAATCAAGGTGGAGCACTCTGTCTACGACTATGTCATCTATGACAGCGATACAGTCGAAAGACCTTTTGCCGAAGCGCTTGACAGCGATCCGGACGTGAAACTGTTCTTCAAGATACCGCAGAGGTTCAAGATAAGCACTCCGCTTTCTAACTATTCGCCAGACTGGGCTGTCTATATGGAAAAAGAGGGCGAAAAGAAAATGTATTTCGTTCTTGAAACCAAAGGAACGACCGACGAACATGCATTGCGTCCTTCAGAACGGCTCAAAATCCATTGTGGCAGAGAACATTTTAAGGCTTTGGACAACGAAATTGATTACGAATTTGCAAAGGATTGGCAAGAATTGAAACGCAATAAGGTGTAAAGTCACGATGAATGGACAGCAGAATAAAACTATTCGGCTGGGTTATTGAATGTCGCGTTGTAACTTAAAATACTTAGATGAAAATGTAATATATAAAAAGATCATAGTACAAATGGAGCTACCGCAATGAGTAGAATTAGTTTTGAGAAGAAAGATAGGCAGCTGATTTTATGTTATGAAACTGAAAGTGATTGGCTAGAAGAAAAATTAGAAGAGGATCAGGATTTTCAAATTTATAAAACATTTTCATATAGTAAAAAAGATTTGATATCCAAAGATGAAGAGTCGTCAATTTGTTACGACTATAAGTTTGTCCTCGGTGAAAAAGATCAAAATTATTTTAGAATTGATAAAGAAAAAATTGGCGCTACTTTTGATTTGTACATTGATGCGTCTTTGTCAATAGATCAATCCTGGTTTGTGACTTCATCTTCAAAAAGATCCAAATATCAAGATAAAACAGGAGAAGAAAAATCTTCATCCATTTACGGAAACATTTTGTATGCTTTCAAAAATTTTTATAAACATGATAAATTGTTTATTGATATTGATTCAGAAAGCACTTTTAAAGATGATGGATTTCATATTACTCAGTCTACTTATAAGCATTTTGTAGAAATATTCCCCACAGCAACAAATGTAAAATATCAAACTTTGTCTATCTTTACAAAACTATTAAAAAGTGAACTTGATGTGGTAGATTATGAAGAAATATACAGTAGATATAAATCAAGAGAAATAAGTGTGCAGAATAAAGAGGATATAAAGACAGAAGAGATTTGTAAACAAGAAAAAGTTAAGTTTATATACGCAAAAGATCAGTTATTAAAAAGTTTAGAAAGAAGTGCAGCGGGTGAGTTTATTCATGAGGATGAGTTTTCTAAACTTATTGCTCAAATCTTTTGTTTTCTTAATCCGAAATATGTAAAAATACACACAAAGTTAAATATTTCAGATTACACTGGTGCGCGAGCTAATTGTCAAGCGGATTTGTCTTTGATAGATTGTGAGGGGAATATTGATTTAATCGAAGTAAAGTCGCCACAAGCTTATCCAACTTTATTTCGTAAAAGACAATATAGGAATCATTATGTTCCAAGCGGTGAATTGAGTGGCGCAATAAATCAGTTGGAGCAATATTTAAAATGTTTAACAAAAATGACAACGGAAGAAATATCGAATAAAAATCCTGCTCTCCAGAACGAAATGGGAGAAATAAAACTAAAAGCTGTCCATCCCAAGGGATATATTATTTTTGGAAGAGATGCGGCATCTTTTAATGGAGATAATATTAATCAAAAGAAGCTTGATTTTGAACTTATTAAAAATACATACAAAGATGTTGTTGATATAATTACTTTTGATGAGCTTGTACAGAGATTTGATAGAATAATTTCTTTTTTGTAAAAATCTTTACGGGTTAATAAGATTAACAGTATTTCTTTTACTATTATAGCATAATGAACAGTTCTTACAGAATCATTTCCATAGAAGCTTGTGACATATACGGGCAAGAACAGGAAAACGGCGTGGCTATCGGGTATAAAATGCCCGAAAGTAAAAGCGACGCCTATTTTCGCTTGTTTAAAATCTACTTGGATAATTCTCTAGATCTCATAGAGCTTGAAAAGGCGTATAAGCGCATTTGTCGTAAAAAGTTTTCTTTTCAAGATAAGAATGAAAATGAATATACTCTTGCTGTAATTAACTTGAAGTTTAACTATACATACAAATCCCAAGAGGGAAACCTTATAAAAATGAAAGATTTGCGTGAACACTTTTACGAAAACGGTTTCCATTTGGACGGTATTCACTATGTTAGATACAAACGGAGTGCCGGTAGTTCGCGCGAAGGGAAATGCCTTTTTATAGACGAGCGACTGTACAGGTATATGACGAAGTGGAGCGAATGCGGCTTAAAACTGCGAAAAGATCTTGCTTCGTGGGAATCATACCGGGCGTTATCGCTTAGCAGTATCAAGGGAACAATAGAAATTCCGCTTGACAGCATTTTGTTTGTTCCTGATTATAAAAGCGTGTTTGAAGAGGAAGTCGTATCGGTGGAGATCGAGGACGGAAAACTCTCTGCAAGAACGAAACGAACACAAATCACCAATGACATTTGGGACGGCGAAAGCCTTTTGGACGAGAGTGTGTTTGCAAACGGCTATGCTGACAAGCATATGGTGCTGCTACGTAACAAGTTTTTCAAGTCATGCGCCTTCCGTACCAGATTGCAGAAATGGTTTAAAGATAAAAAAATTACTTTGGACGATCTGAAAAGACGCGGTTTTGTCACGCTTGCCGAGGACATAGATCAGATTGTCATGGTGACGACGCCGAACAGCCTGAAATATCTCAAATTCGCGGGCGGATTGGCTGAGAAAAATATCCGAAAATGGGCGGCTCATACGGACAGCACATTCGGGGTGGTTAAATATGATAAGAGTACACGCTTCTTCCACGGAAAGATGGTACAGAGCAGTTATCAGCTTATAAATACCCTTTCATTATCCCAAGAGGAAGTCAGACATTTATTACAGCCGAGTATTGATTATATCTCTCTTTTGCGCAGGGATGTTGACTTTATGCGCTATCACTTCACAGACGCCTTTGCCCGTGAAAAAGACGGCGAAGAAGAATACTGTGACGGACTTGCGGAACGTGCGGATGTTATCTTTACGCTCATGCACCAATATCCGCATTTCGATGAAACGGAACTGTATGCCAATTTTCGTGACGACGTCGTGCGCAGTTTAAAGGAGCGGTTAAAGCGCGGGCATATTTTGTTAAACGGTACGAATGCCACTCTTTTCGGAAACGGCACGGAACTTTTAAAGTATCTTGCGAGCGAAGACTTTACAAGCGAATTAAAGCCCGGGCAGATCCGCTGTGAACGCTTTGGAAATGGGACGAAATTGCTGTGCGCGCGTTCTCCGCATATCACGATGGGAAACTTATATTGTGTGGAAAACGCTCTCAGCGGTGGGATATGGGATTACTTTGACCTAGGCGAAAACATTGTCTGTGTAAATTCTATCGGAGAAAATATCCAGCAGCGGCTCAACGGCTGTGATTATGATTCGGATACGATGCTGATAACGGATGACAAGCTGTTGGTAAACGCGGCCGCGCGATATAAGGATTTTTTCAAAGTTCCCGTGGGCAACATCAAAGCAGAGGAAAAGACGGAACAGACGCTCTCTAAACTCGACCATGATACAAGCGTCAATAAGATCGGGGAAATCGTCAACCTGTCGCAAAAGCTCAACAGTATTTTGTGGGATGAACTACATAAGAGCGCAGAGAAGGGAAAGATACTCTCAATTTACGAGGACATCTGCAAGCTTGCGGTTCTTTCGGGATTGGAGATCGACAAGGCAAAACGCAGCTTTGAAAATATTTCCGTAAGCAAGGAACTTACCATGTTGCGGAAGAAGTATCAGCGTCCTTCTCCGAATTTCTTTGCAGAGATTGACGAGAGTAGAAGTAAACAGCACGCCTTTTATCATACGGCGATGGATGATCTGTATGCGCTTGTGAATAAAGTGCATTTCCGAAAAGGCAGAGAGCAATACGGTGACTATCTCCCGATTTCGTCAAGTTTAGCGTATGATGTGGGTTCAGGGAACGCTACGGAATACAGACATAAAGATAAAATCGTACAAATCATAGACGAGAGCAAGGCGGCAATCAATCGCTTGTATTTGTCGATACGGACAGCGGATGAACAGGAACGGGAAGTCCTTTATGAGCAAATAACGGATATAAAGGCAGAGCGAGATCGGCAGGTTACTAAATGGCTGACGAATGAAAACGTATTGATCCTCGTGCTGCGCCACTACGAGAAGAACAGCGCGGCAGATTGGCGCATTTATGCGGCGTTTATCAATCACCCGATATTCTCGGAACTGTTATGGGAATTATATGACGGAACAGCGAAAGAAGTAACGGAAGACGAGAACGGAGAATATAGTTTGTACGGAAGAAACTTCGCAAAAAAGTACAAAAAAATGAGAATGAAGTAATCTTCGGTTTGAATGATTGTGTCACAGTAGTTAGAACAAGAAGTAGAATAAAGCGGAGAATACACTGTTTTTTAAGGGAAAACAGCCGTAAATTTGTGGCATTTTCATACCAACGGAAAACAGCTCTAATCAGCGTAATAGGAAGCATCTGAACAAGGTGAAGTTCCGAGCCCGACCGTGAACAAAGGTCGGGCTTTTGCATTGCTCGAACAGTGCGGTGCAGAAGGGTACCCGAACAGGCTACTCAGAAAAAGAATAACGAGGAGGTGATAGTAGGAGCAAACAAGGCAAGCCGATGAGCCATAATCGTCGGCAAAAAAATGAAGGAGGGAAAAGAATGGAACAATTTACATTTTATGAATGGTATGCAGACATTCTGCAAAGTATGGACGACATAAGCGCGGGAAAACTGGCAAATTGTATTTGCGCGTATGAGTTTGAAGACAGAGAACCTATGGAGCAGTTATCGGACAAAGAGGATTTTTATTGGAGCAATATCGCAGGTATTTTAAAAGAAGTCAAAGAAACAGAAAGTATCGGGAAGATACCGAAGAAGTATAATCTGCAATCCAAGCATTTTACGTTTTACGAAACGTATTACAAAGCAATGAAGCTGATGAATATAAAGAAGCAAGGGATATTTGTCAAGGCAATTTGTGCGTATATGTTTGGAAACGAAGAACCGAAGTTTGAGGATGGGACGATGCAGGGATACTTTACTTTGTGCAAACGGAAGATGGATGTTTCCAAAAAACGAAAGAGCAGCGGGCGAAGGGGCGGCGCACAGAAAAAGAAAATTTGTACAGCATCTTTGACGGAGGAAACTGTATCTGAAGTGCAACGAACGGAAACTGTTACTTCACCGAAAATACTGACGTATGAGGATTTTCGCAACGCATATCCCGATATACAAGGAAGTCTGTTTGGCAGTGCAGAGCGGTATAAAACGGACTTGGATTGGGGTGATGTTGCAGCAAAGTATGATGCGGATGAGGAGCTAAAAAATGTACGAAATATTTTTCAATTGGTGCGGAGATATGAGCAAAAATACAGTGAAAAATGGTAAGCAAAAAAATCGAGTAGGTGGTAGCAAATTAGGGATAATTTGTAGCAGGATAAGAAAAACGCATTTTGCTGTTGCACTTTGCGTTTTTGCTTTCCGATGCGGGAAACCCGCCATCGGTTTGCCTGCGGCAAATAAAAAGCAAATTGACATTAAAATTAAGCAAAAGGAGGATAAGCCATAAGTAATCAACCGATCATATTTAATATTACGTATACGCCGTGGAAGTTAAAGAGTAACGCAACGACGAAAGAACGCAAGAAGTTCGAACAGGAACGCCCTTATTATGAGATGAGCGACGGCGGTAACAACATTTACAAGTATATGACCGCCGACCGCAAGTTGAACGGCGAGAATTCAAAGTCGGAAATGCGCGACATGATTTCGTACTTTGAAAAATCCACAGGTGTGTTCAACGGAGACGGATTCATCTCGCAAGAGGAACTCAAAGAAATACAGGAGCGGTCAAAGGCAGACAAGATATTGTGGCACGGCTTCATCTCTCTCAATGAGGAAATGAGCCGTAAGATCGATATGCCTGAAAAATGTATGCGGCTTGTGAGGCGAACGTTCGGAGAATTTTTTCGGGATATGGGGCTTGATCCGAAGAATATGGATTTAATATGTTCATTGCACAAGGATAAGCCGCACCATTTACATATACATTTTTGGTTCGCAGAGAAAGAGCCGAAGTGCAAGTACAGAAAAAGAGAGTTGGAGTACCGCCACAAGGGAAAAATTGAGAAAGCAGTGATAGACCGTATGCACGTTCGTCTGAACGCTTTTATAGATGAAAGGACGGATAAGATGTATATGACGCGCGACGAGGCTTTGCGTGAATTAAAAAGGATAACCTTTCCCAAGAGCATTGTAAGCGAAGATGAGGTGCGGAAGAAATTGATCTCACTTGCCAAAGCGATACCGAAGGACGCAAGTTTTTTCTATAGTAAAAAGGATATGTTGCCGTATCGGGAGCAGATCGATAAAACGGTAAACAAACTGTTGCTCTATGATATACGGGCAAGGAAAGCGGATAGAAAATTTTATGAGCGGCTTTCGGGTTTGCGGCGTAAGATAGACGAACTTTGCGAACCGACAAAGAGCGGCAACCATTATTCCATTGATCCACAGAACATAACGCTCATACAAGAATTGGAAGAAGATTATAAAAGGCGGCAAGGCAACATCGTATTGCGTGCAGTCAAGAATATTAAACCAGAAATTTTTGAGCGGAAGTATAGGCACAAGGTCAATGACAATCGCCTGAAACGAAACCTTGCCATTTCGCACCGAAAGGTGGGTAAGCTCATCGGCGGTTTTTTGGCATCTTTCGGAGAGGAGAGCGAGTATTTGAGCCGGGACTATACCGACCGCCTGCAAGAGATCGAAGAGGAAATGGAGGCAGAACGCGAACGTCAAGAAGCGCAGGAAGCGAGAGCAAGTCGATACAACTACTGTAAGGAGTAAATTTTCTCTGTTATCCTTGACTTTAGGGAAATGGAAGTGTATAATATTGTATATATACGATAATCATTTTCGGAGGGATAAAGTGGTAACGAGAAAGGAAGATACTCCGCAGAGAGTGGCGAATCGCAAATACGAGGCAAAGAATAAAGAGAAGCGGCAGGCGGCGAGCGGCAATTTTCAGACGATGATACCGCGCGACCTGTTTGACGAAATCAATGCGTTTTTAAAGGAACGCAACATGAGCAAGGTGGATTTCATAAAGAAGGCATACGAGTTCATGAAAACACACGGAACACATTAAGTGCTTAACACACCCGTAATATCGGGAAAAAAGAAAGGGGAAAATTGTGTGATAGGGCAAACCGCATTCATCTTTCCGTGATGGAGTGCGGAAGGTATAAATGTCAAGTTAAATATCCTCAATTTTGTTC
>ULOD01001313.1_pt1 | contig 17639 bp, 25 predicted proteins | sample 1952351 | NCBI WGS metagenome assembly ULOD01 (sample SAMEA4835596, study PRJEB28245) | human gut metagenome | biome: gut microbiome; material: fecal sample | place: Denmark | collected 2008 | reverse complement strand
ACTCCAGTGTAAGCAGAAGCAGGAAGTCATTGAGAACATTGCCGACTATCTAATCACGAAGGCTTGTGATTATGACAGCAGCGAGTTCTACTTTAAGGCTGTGTCGTTGATTGGGCAGCGTAATGTGGTACTCCGAAAAATGGAGCTGGGCTTGCCTTTCAACAATGAGGACAATGTGTATATCGCCAACAACCTAAAGTAGTGGGATATGGAGAAGACATTTGTAACCAGGAGTACCCTCAACAAGGTTTGCTTCTATCTGATAGTCCGAGGCAAGGAGTTTACTCACACCCCAGGCGTTGGGGTAACCTTCAAGGCAACCGATGAATTTGTGAAAGAGATGCAGTACAAGCTGGTAACTTGCTATGGTTGCAGTCTAAAACCGATTATTAACGAAATAAAATAAGTGAGATATGAAACAGTACATTCATGTAACCAAGGAAACGCGTCAGAAGCTGATGAAGATTTTCGGCTGTACTGAGCGAATGGTGTTTTATGCACTCCAGTTTGACGAAAGGAAGGGCAATTCGGATTTGGCAAAGAAGATCCGCAAGGCTGCCTACGAGAATTACGGGATTTTGATGAATGTGATTCCAGCCCTGGAAACACTCCATGACCACGACAACTATATGCGTCAGTATTTACCGAACGGCGCAGTTCTGGAGTTCAACAAGAACAATGGAGACGGTGATGTCTATATCCATGGCAAGTGTGTGAGACATTATGAGAATCTTTTCTGGTCGGATATTGAGGGAATCCAAAACTGGGCGATGACCTTGAGATAAGGAGGAGTTTATGGAATACTACGGTAATACACTTTGCATTTCGGCACGCGAACTTATAGACGGGGGTATTATGTCAACTCCGAACTATAAGCAACTCGCTGCACGTGGCCGTATCGATGTGGTACGCCGTGGTGGTGGCTCAAGTAACAACTATGCGCTGGTTTCCGTAAGCAGCCTCCCTGATACTTACAAGGATAAGGTGAAAGCCTTATACCCTGACCCGTCTCTTGAGGTGCTGCTTGCCTGGCTGGATGCCAACTATGAGATAGACCAGGCAGCCGTTGCCTATTTTGCCGACTGGAGAAACAAGAGCGGACACGACCACGCCACCGATGCCCATGTAGCCGAGTATGTTGCTAACGCCAGTGTGCTGAATGCTTGCATTCGTCTATACAACAACGCCAAGGCAATACACAAGACTATGGGCTTGAAGTATGACTGGTCTATGATGTCGCAAGCCGTGGAGGGTTACAGAATGAAGACCAACCACACCCTGCCAACAAGTATGCTCCGCTTCCGCAAGAAGGTGAACGAGTACCAGGCAGAGGGTTATGCTTGCCTTATCAGTGGCAAGTTCGGCAACCAGAGCCGCCGTAAGGTTGACTACAAGACCGAGCGTCTTATCCTCTCCATTGCGGTACTTCCCAACAAGCCGTTCAACACCAGCGTCTGGGAGATGTACAACTCTTTCGTATGCGGCGAACTGGAGGTGTGGGACTATGAGACAGGCGAGCTTCTCAACCCTGAAGAGTGGACCGACAAGAACGGCGAACCAATGTCACTCAGCGAAAGCACCATCACGAACTATCTGAATATGCCGAAGAACCGTGTGCTAATAGACCAGAAACAGATGTCGTACACGACCTTTATGCACGAGCAGATGCCACACGTTCACCGTCACGCTCCTGAGTTCTCATTCTCGAAGGTGTCATTCGATGACCGCGACCTTCCCCGTAAGCTGGCAGACACAAAGATCCGCCCGAAAGCATACTACGCCTACGATGTGGCGAGCCAGTGCGTGGTGGGCTTTGCCTACAACCGCTACAAGAATGTGGACCTTGTGACGGACTGCTTCCGCTCGATGTTCCGATTGATAGAACGCCACGGTTGGGGTTGTCCTGCACAGGTGGAGGTTGAGAACCACCTTATGAGCCAATGGCGTGACAGCTTCCTCAAGGCTGGAGTGCTGTTCCCGTTCGTCCGTTTCTGTGCTCCTATGAACTCGCAGGAGAAGTATGCCGAGCCTTTGAACGGAGCAAAGAAGCGTAGCATTGAGCACAAGAACCACCTCGGTATTGGTCGCTTCTATGCCAAAGGACGTGCCTACCGTACTGAGTCGAAAAAGGTGTTCGATGCGGCAAACGACACCTACGAGGATAAGCAGTATTACACCTGGGATGAATTGATCGCTGACGATATGCGCGACATTCAGGAGTTCAACCACTCCCTGCACCCTAACCAGAAGAAGTATCCAGGTATGACACGCTGGCAGGTTCTTGAGGCGAATATGAACCCGACCCTCCAGCCAATGGATAAGTCTGTATGGGCACGCTTCATCGGTGAAAAGGTATCAACAACCATACGCCGTAACAGCTACTGCAAGGTGGCTTATAAGGACTGGTGGTTGAGCAAGACCGAGGTCATTGAAAAACTGGAACCCAACAACTGGAAGGTGGATGCCTATTATCTGACCAATGATGAGGGTGAGGTGACCGATGTGTATATCTTCCAGAGTGACCGCCTGATTGACAAGCTCGAGGATGTCGGCACTTTCAACACAGCCGATGCCGAACAGACGGATGAGGACAGGGAGATATTCGTTGCCCAGCAGAAGAAGATAGCGGACTTCAACGGCTATGTGAACCGCAATGCCATTGTCCCTGTAGGGGTGGCAAAGGTGGAGCAGCCTATCGAGGTGGCGGTTGAAGCTCTGGAGCTCCCGACACTGGGCGAACCAGAAGAGGCGGTTACTTACCACGTCCCAAGTGCGTTGGAATCCCTTTAGAACAGCATTAGAATAACATTAAAATAAGTTTGAGACAATGATTACAGCAGACAACAAGAAACGGATATTGGAGGCGATAGCAGCCAACCGTGCAAACTACCCGAGCGATGCGAAGCACGCTGCTTCGTTGGGTATCTCTACCTCGGTTTACAGTGCCATCAAGAACGGTCAGACCGACAAGGCGTTGAGCGATGCCAACTGGATAACCATCGCACGCCGTCTGGGTGTAAACCTCCGAGGCGGTATGGAGTGGAAGGCGGCCAAGACTGCCACCTTCGACTTTATCACTATACAGTTGGAGGCTTGCCAGCAGAGTGGCTTGAGTGCTATCCTTTGCGATATACCGAATATCGGCAAGACCTTCACCGCACGCTACTATGTACAGGGCCACCGCAACGCAATCTATGTGGACTGCTCACAGGTGAAGACAAAGCTGAAGCTGGTGCGTAAGATAGCCAATGAGTTTGGCGTGAATAGCAACGGCAGATACGGCGATGTTTACGAGGATCTTGTGTACTACCTCCGTTCTATCGAAACTCCCCTTATCATTCTTGATGAAGCTGGCGACCTTCAGTATGAGGCGTTCCTTGAGCTCAAAGCCTTGTGGAACGCTACCGAGAGATGTTGCGCCTGGTATATGATGGGTGCCGATGGTCTGAAGGCGAAGATAGAACGCTCGATCGAGCACCAGAAGGTGGGCTACACCGAGATGTTGAGCCGTTACGGTGACAGATACAGCAAGGTGACACCCGATGACGGCAAGGAGCGTGAGAAGTTCCTGAAGGACCAGGCTTGTGCCGTGGCGAAGGTGAATGCCCCAGCAGGTACCGATATCGCAACCCTTGTGCGTAAGACTAACGGTGGACTCCGTCGAGTATATACAGAGATTGAGAAACTGAAAATGGCGTAAGCGATGGCAAAGAGAGCATACAGTCCGAAAGATGTTGCAAGCATAAACCACAAGGTACTGCCGTTTACAGGCAAGTGGAAAGAGGTGTTCGGAGAGCCTGAACAGGGTGATACCTGGTTCATCTCGGGGCCAAGTGCCAGTGGTAAGAGTTCCTTTGTGATGCAGCTTGCCAAGATGCTTTGCGGTATCGGTCCCGTGCTGTATGTCTCACTTGAGGAAGGTGTCGGACTTTCAATGCAAAAGCGATTGAATGAGTTCAAGATGAGCGAGGTTCAGGGTTCATTCCGCATCATAACTGATGGCGATATAGAAGACCTGGACAAGCGACTGGCAAAACCCAAGAGTGCCAAGTTTATCATCGTGGATAGTTATCAGTTCGCATTTGAAGCTGGCTGGGAATACAGACTAACAGCAGAACTGATAGACCGCTTTCCCAAAAAGACCTTCATCTTCATTAGTCAGGAGGACAAAGGGAAACCACTCGGTAAACCTGCAATCCGTTTGAAGTATAAGGCAGGAGTGAAAGTACGCACATTGGGCTTTCGTGCTTTTTGCGAAGGTAGATATGCAGGCCAAGTAGGTGCGTACTACACCATCTGGGAGGAAAAGGCAGTTGAAGTATATAACACCACATCCGATGGACAAGAGACTGAAACGGCGGACGAACCTCTTGTATAGGCTACGCAAGAAGGGAGTTCGGTGTAACACCAAGGCAAGAGAGATATACTTTGCCTACGACAAGGACCCGATGAAGGTCATACAGATAAGGCGACTATGTAAAGAATTCAATTTTAATGTTCAACTAACAATAGAGTGAGATGAAGAAGAAAGTTTACATCAGTGGTGCGATAGCCCACTACGGAATGGAAGAGCGACGGGCTACATTTGAAGCAGCTGCTCTCCGATTGAAGGAACAGGGCTTTGAACCTGTGAACCCCTTTGAAAACGGTGTTCCTGCAGATGCCCATTGGATGGCGCACATGAAGGCGGACATTGCTTTGCTCGTTGGCTGTGACTACATCTATATGCTCAACGGCTGGGAACTCTCAAAGGGCGCGAAGCTGGAGTTTGATGTGGCAAGCAGTTGTGGTATCAAGGTGATGTTCGAAGGTCAGACAGCAGGTCGTGAATATGTGTGCTGCATCTGTGGTGAGACCTATTCAGGATATGGGCACAATCCACACCCAGTGAAGCACGGGGGCGAGTGCTGCCCAGAGTGCAACAAGCAAGTAATGGCAACAAGATTTCAATTATCGAAAGGAGAATGATTATGGCAGACAATCAGAAAGTAAGAGTGGTCTTTGAATTTGACCGTAAGGATTATGACAATGTCCTCTTCCTGCTTGGAACGAGTTCCCACGACAGGGACGAGGTGGAGAAAGCTTGGGAAGTTATGACCTCGGAAGATGTGATATTGAAAAGTGATTCGTTTGCCTCGCTGGGGGTAACACCACAAGAGATGCTCGCAATGTTTGTTGCTGGGGCTGTGGTTACAGTAGAGGATCAAGTAAAAGCAATGTAAAGTTATGGCACAGGAGGTAACCAATTTCGCACGCTTTTATGCATCGTTCAATCTGTTGCCATGTAGTGGTGATCGAGAAGATATGAAGCGTGACCTCGTGAGGCAGTGGACCTGGAACAGAACCGACAGCCTCCGAGAGATGACCAGGACAGAGTATGAAGCCTGTTGTGAGGCTATTGAGCGTTTGACAGGTCGCAAAGATGAGCAGAAAAAGAAACGCAGCCTTTGTCTGAAGCTGATGCAGAAGTTGGGAATTGATACTACCGACTGGACGCGTATCAATGCCTTCTGCCAGGATCAGCGAATTTCAGGCAAGGTCTTCGGACGCTTGACCATTGAAGAACTCGATGCGCTTGCGGAGAAGCTCCGCGCCATCCAGCGCAAGGGAGGTCTGAAACAGAAAAAAGAAGTTAAACCATCGGGTGAGGTTACCTACTTGATTTCGTTAGGTGGGAGCACCCTCAAATGTTAAGGCTATGGATAATAAATTGAAGGCCCTGAAACAACAGGCAACCGAAGCGTCCCTCGGTATGGATCGGGACGAAGCTGCACAGTTCTTTAGCGAACTCGCAGACTGGGCATACGCCCAACACGAAGCAATGTCAATCGATGACTATTGTGAAATGCAAAACTATGAGGAGGAGTGAATATGAGTATAGACGACCAAAATAAACTCAAGAAAGCCGGCTTTATGATAATCAGAAAAGATGATTATCCATCGCCAAGAATAAAAGTGAGTACAGGAAGCAATGGTGGTTGGAAAACGCATAATACTTACCCATCGAAAGCGGAACGTGACAGAGTGTTCAAGCAAATGCTTCAGGACGATAAAATTATAGAAGGTTAAACATTAAATCAATAAAGCAATGAAAAAGAATTTGAGAACAATCGGCGAATATATCGTCAATTTTACAAGAGTGTGTTTTTTAGCACCAATCCTATTAGCGAAAGTAGTATCGGACACAGTGCTGCAGTTACTCCTTGCATTTTTCCATGCAATGTATAATGAGAAGGAGGAGTTGGCATCAGCAATGAAAGGTGTACTTGATAAAATGGACTAACAATAATATTACTACTATGGACGAGAACAAGACAACCACCGTTGAAATGACGGCTGAAGAGCAAGCGCAATTCGCTGCCTTCAAAAAAGACCAAGAAAAAAAGGCTGCTGAAGCCAAGGCCCAAGCAGAACGTGAACAGTACCGTAACCTTGTCGATGAAGAGATAGAGCGTTGTATCCCTATCCTGTTGGCGATAAGCGGAGACATCAAGAACAGCAAGGCTCAGGTAATGGATAACTTCAAGACCATACTTGAGATGAAGAGCGAGTTGTTCAAGACGAAGGTCAAGGATGATCAGCGCAGCCACACCTTCACCAACAGCGAAGGCAACAAACGCATCACCATTGGTGTGTATGTGACCGACGGGTACCGTGATACAGTTGAAGATGGTATTGCCATTGTGAAGGAGTACATCTCCAGCCTTGCCAATGATGAGAAGACCGAAGCATTGGTGAACATGGTGTTCCGCCTGTTGGCTCGTGATGCCAAAGGAACACTCAAGGCAAGCCGAATAGTCCAGCTCCGCAAGGTGGCGCAGGACACAGGGGATGAACGCTTCCTTGAAGGTGTACGCATCATCGAGGAGAGTTATCAGCCCGAGGTGAGTAAGCAGTTCATCCGCGCAGAGGTCAAGAACGAGAACGGGATGTGGAAACCCATTCCACTTGGTATGACAGAATCCTAAAAGTTGAAGATATGATCCAGGAAGTAGAAAAACAACCGAAAGTAGCCTTGTGCCGCAAGTGTCGCGGCACAGGCAAATTTCGCGACCCGGAGACACAGGAGGTTCGGGTTTGCGACCAGTGCGAAGGCAGCGGAAGGGTTACGGTGAGTGCAAAGATGATCTTTGACATCCGTCCGTACCGAACCAATCAGTAACAATCACTAATCATCACTAACCAATGGCCAAGAGGCGTGGAGTAAGTTATCAGAAGAGAGTGACAGATATAAATAGGATATACGATGAGCATGCCAAACGCGGGCTTCCTAACCGCGAGATATGGCGCAGATTCGTATATCCTGTTTATGGTATATCTGAACGAACCTTCTACAACATACTCCATGCCTCGTGTGAGCCCAAGAATGAGGTACCTGATGATGTGCAGATGTTTTTAGATTTTGACTATGGCGAACAAAGAGATAAATAAACTTATCCGCAATATATTGAATGATATTCGGATAGATTTATCAGATGAATTTGACCGAAATTTTGAACGGCAAGCGTTCTTCTCCGAGGCATGGCAGAGGCGTAAGAGCCCCACACGCCCCGGAGGTTCTATTTTGGTAGATACGGGGCGATTGCGTCAAAGTATATCAAGCCGGACAACGGAAAACAGTATAACCTTCTTTACGAATGAACCGTATGCAGCTATTCACAATGATGGGGGTGAAATCAGAGTGACGGCAAAAATGAAACGCTTCTTTTGGCACAAGTATTACGAAGCAACCGGTTCTTTCGGTCGCAAGAAGAACGGGGAACGCAGGAAGGACAAACGCACCATCCAATTGAGTACCGAAGCCGAGTTCTGGAAGTTTATGGCTTTGATGAAGGTCGGACGGACAATCACCATGCCCAGACGGCGTTTCTTGGGAACATCTCCAGAGGTGGAGCAAACTGTCAGGGAGATAATTGAGGAAAATATAACTGAATACTTTAATGTTGAATTTGAAATCAGACGGAAATGAGAAAAGAATTGTATAACGAACTTTGTAAGCACTTGAAGGAATTATATCGTTTGCCCGATGGTTCAGTATGCCACCATGTGGAGGGAACTGATGTTCCAGAGGGAGCTGAACGAATCATCAAGCACATCGACCTGTGGAACCATAACGTGGAGTATATTGAGCAAGAGGAGAACTGGGCACGCCCAGCAGTATTTGTCGAGTTCAAACCTATAAAGTGGGAAGCCATAGTTGAAGGTGTGGAGTACCGGGCAGAACCGCAAATACACTTGCATATTGTAACAGACTGGGAAGGTGCTGCTTCCGATGGTAGCGACTTCAAAGAAGAGGCGTTGGAGGTGTTCGACTTGCCGGAACTGCTACACGAAACATTAACCGGATTAGGTGGTGAGAAATTTTTGGAACTTGATTTGATAGAGAGTGACACCAACCATAACCACGAAGATATAGTAGAGAATATAGAGGTTTATCAGTGTGTGGCAATAAAACGACTGAAATAAGCGTATAAATGATGTGGAATGAGTATCTTTGTAGCCTCAAAACAAAAACAAATGAGAAAGTTTATTTTTATATCACTGACAATGCTGTTGTTAGTCTCATGTAGTGGGGACGAAACAATAGCACCTATCATCAATGACGACTATCCATTGGTCGTAAAGAATGCGACACATGATGAAGTAATGATAGAAAGCAAACAATTGTCAACGGGTATAATTGTGCTTCAATCAGATGAGGTCTCTGATACAATATATTCTTCATCAGATAAAATAACGATAGAGTACTTTGGTAAAGGGACTTATTACAAGCAAAAGGAAGTGGAGGTCTCTTTGGATATGGGAACTGTTACAAAGGTACTTCTTGAGAACTGAAAAGAGCGTCCTTGGCTAATTGCTTGGGACGCTCTTTTTGTTGCGTTAGAACGGCATTAAAATGCCTTTAGGCGGCAATGCGATGTTGCTCCTCCTTTTGGGTGTAGAACATCATATCCGTATAGTGGGCATTGTAGTTCATTGTGGCGTTGAATTCGACCTTACGGCAGTTCTTGAATGGGTTGCCGACGGTGGGATTCTTGCCCAGCCAATCGCAAAGCTCAACGATAGACGATTTGTTCGATGTGAAGTATATGAACTGATGCCCGGACAAGATGGTAAGCACATCGAGGTAGTCTGCCAACTTCCAGTACATGCTGTATGTGCCTACCTCTGTACTCAAGTAAGGAGGGTCAACCAGGAACACAACATTCGGAGTATCCTTGTATTGCTTGAATACCTCTTTGTAGTCAGCCGAAACGATGGTGATACCCTCGAGGTAGTCCGCTGATGGAGGATAGTCAGCCTTGCGAATGTTGTTATAGAGAGCCTCCTTCTTCATTTCGGGAATGCTCAGTTTGTACTTCATCGAGAACATAAGAGCGGAGGATACGGTGATGAAGTCTATATAACCATACTCTCGCTCTTCCTGTTCCAGACGGGCAAATATGAGGTCTCGCTTCTCCCCTTTGATGCAGCTGTGTTTCGGCATATCGCCCACGATGGCACGCAGGTCAGCGAGTAGGACATTGGTTCGGGGTATGTTCTCCAGGCGAAGGCGGTAGTTGTCGAAGTCATTATATACGACGGTGGCATTTGGCTTCTGGCACTTGGCGATGTGGGACAACAAGCCCGAACCGCCGAACAGATCCACAAAAACGGTGTCTTCGGGATATTGCTCAAGAACCTTGATGAATTCGCGTGCGAACATACGCTTTTGCCCCACGAATGGCAGTGGGGCTGACAGATAGTTTTTTCTCATTTATGTGTTTAATTCAAATTTTACATTGTCGTTGCCTCCCAGCAGCGACTCGGTCTTCTCTATGTTGTTTTGGTATATGTGAACATTACCAAGGAACAGCGTGATTGATTTCAAAGGCAGGTCTATCTGTCGTGCCATAAGGTAGAGGTGGTAAATATCTGCAGGGAGTCCGAGGTTGGCATCGGAGCTGCGCTGGTATGCTGACACCACCAGTTCGCCCTCGTCGATCTGGAACTGTACCAGACTCAAGCAGGGTGCCTGGTTGCTCTCGGCGTTTGTCGCCCCGAGGAACAGCACATAGTTCTTGCTGCTTCGTTTCTCTCTGTTGATTTTCTCGATGAGAGGCGGCAGCTTCTCGAAGTAGGTTGGATAAGAGTTTACGAGGATGGAACCGCAGTAGTCCCACCAGTTGATACCAGCATCGCGGTACTTCTCCACATTGCGTTCCCCTTGCATAAACAGCTGGAGTTCGGAGCGGAGTTTCTTGCGTGCTATGCCGTGCCCCTCGAAGATGTCGAGCAGGTCGGCTGGCGTTAATGACAGTTGTTCGTTGAGCAAGTAGCGGATGTTCCCCTTCTTGTTCGTTTGGTTCTTGCCCAATGCAAGCACCTTGTGCAGGATTTGGTGATACTTGTTCATAGCCGTACATTTGAAATGGTATGCAAAGGTAGTACGGCAATTCCGAAGCTTACGGCATAGTCCTGCAGATTACACTGCAAGCAGATTGCAGTCGCTTTTGAAGCGTTTAATCAGGTTGTACACTTTGCGTTCGCTGATGGTGTACTTGTCGGCGAGTGTGGCCACAATGTACGACACCTTTTCACCTTGAGTAACCAATGCCAGGTACTCGTTAAACAGGTCGATATATTCCACATCTTCCATTCTTATGCCTGCTGTTTGGAACTTTTTCAGTAGTTCCTTATTCAAATTTAATATCTCAATTACTTTCATTAGCCTAAAATTTACTATCTTTGCACCGTCTCACTTATTTATGTGCTTCGGCACTCCACAAAAAAATAACCCGTACAGTGCGAACGAAGGGTCTATAGCCCCCGGTCGTGCGCTGTACGGGCATTGTGTTAATAAGTAAGTGAGACGACTGATTAACAGGCCGGGGGCTTTTTTATACCCACCCCCAAAGGGTTGTTCTATTCTCGGTATGGTTCCAAGCTGAAAGCGTCTTTTTGAGCCCAACCGATATCCAGTTTTTCCTGAATATATTTGATTGATTGCACGTAAAAGTCCGTCAGTTCCTCTACGGTCTGGAATGTGTGATAGCAAGGCACATCGTCCGTTCCGAACTTGAACTTTACGGGCAGTGTCGCCCCGTTCATTTGTACGGCGAGGTCATGAGCTGCCTTATAGTTGAACTGGTTTTCGCTTGACAACCATATAGGCATACCGTTCCATTCGAACCCGGAGAGGATAGCCACGTCGGTTTGGGAGTTTATCCAACCTATGACAGTTTGCTTAATTTCTTCTTCAGTTGGCTTGTGATTGAACTCCTCTTCCATGTAGGTAGCAGATCCGTCCTTCTTTTCTTGCACATCCCAACGGATGCGCCATTTGTTTTTTACAGGGTGTGTACACTCTATCAGTTTGACCCCTGCAGAGCCTTCAATTCTTCTCATACATTGAAATGTTTTGTACGTATGTCTATGTAAAGACGTACTTTGTTCTACCTTTGCCGAAGGTTTCTGTCTTGATGGTGGTTTCAAACGGGAACCCATCTGGCATTTCACTCACTTGTTGGAGGATGTTCTTCATTTCCTCCGAGTTGGTAAAGAACTTCTTCTGCTCTCCGTTCACCTCTATGGCTACGACACAGCGGTCCTCGCCCTGGCTGGTCTTTACCCCAGTCTCGAAGTCTTTGACCACGATAGGAAGGTTTACCAACTCGCGGATGCTTACCACCGCACCCGCAAATCGCTTCTTGCCGTCTTCGGGCTTGTAAGCGACATTCAGATCCTTAAAAGATTTCATTTCTTTGCCTGTTAATTTATTAAACAACATTATACAGTTGGCGTGTTTTGCCATTCCGTAGAAACTTGCTATCAATACACGCCGCCTTTTTCTACTTTTTACCTCGTGCATTTTTCGGGCAAACTTCTGTTTAATACGCTTGCGCAGTCGCACATGGTCGGGATAGATGACATATCCCAAGAAGTCAATGCCCTCGTCCACTGGGAACACACGCTCGTTGGCTTTCACCTTGAGGTCGATTTGTTCCAGTTGCTCGTGGACGACATCACGAATCTTCCACAATTCCGATTTCGCGTTACCGAGTACGACTCCGTCATCACAATAGCGGTAGAAATGACGGACACCGTACTTGTCCTTCAGATAATGGTCTAAATACACAGACAACAAGAGGTTTCCCAAGCCTTGTGATGAGCGTAGCCCGATGCTGATACCTTCAGGCATCATACGGACAAACCCGTCGAGCAGGTTGATGAGTGTCTTGTCTTTGAACACCCTGCGGACACAGTACATCACAAAGTCCTGCTTGACACTCTCGTAAAATTTGGAGATGTCGAACTTGTAACAGTACCTGGTTCCTTCTGGGTCGTCCTGCATATCCCGGCGAATGTACTTCATAAGGTCGTGCATTCCCCGTCCTTCAATACTTGCAGAGGTTGTGCGGATAAACCGCTTCTTCAGATGTTTATCAACGACTGCCATTATGGCGTGTATGGCTATGCGATCTTTCATTGAGAGAACTTGAATGCGGCGAAGTTTGCCCCCTTCAATAATCTCTTTTTCCCGATATCCACTTACTTTGAATGAGCCGTCAGTAATCTGTTTTGTCAGTTCCTGTATCACTTCCTCCTTATGCGCAAGAAGGTAGCGTCCTTGGCGACAGCGTTTACGCTTTTTGCCACGGAGTACCTGGTTGAACGACTCCGCCATATTGGAGTAGTCCACAATCTCCTTGATGATGTAACCTTCTCTTCGCATACAGTTAGTTTTAGGCATTAGCCTTCCTTCCTTGGGTCCAAGTTCTTCGAATCCGTCAGGACCTACCAAACTCTACCCGTCCATTCAATTTTTCAGCTTTCCAGTCATTGACTGCTGTTGCTGTGGCTTGTTCCCCTCGGCACGACGTTGAGGATACATCCCCGGTGTTGTACGCCGATTATGTTGTTTTGGTTGTTTGCGAGACGCGACCCGATGTTCGTGTTCGTATTCGATGAGTCGTTATTCGCGTTCGCGTACGACACACCGCCATTCGAGTTCGCGTTGTTGTTCGAGCGGTAAACCACACGGCTTATGGGGAACTCCACCTTTTTGGGTGCAAAGTTACTCAATAAACACGAACTTTGAGAATGCCGGTGTGGCTCAGACTGTGTTTAGAAATGAAATAATCTTGTTCATCTTGCTGTTAATTGAAAAAAAGTTCTTATCTTTGCACGCAGAAGCATTGAAGGAATGGCATTCTGGCATTTGAGTCCTAACCGCCGCCTTTGGTGCTTTTGCTTTTTTATTCAACTATGTCATTGATGGAATAAAGGAAATACTTCACTATTACATGTCCGTTATTCCTCCTGTTTACATGCTTTGCCACATTTAGCCTTACCCATCTACCATTCACCTGAACCTTGAAATAATAGAAGTGCTCTATATTGTCCGTTCTTGGGTGTGTAAGTGCGGAGTCATCAACATACTCGGCATTCTCAAGATAGGTTGCTAAATCTTTCAGATCGTCTTTTGACACTATGCGTGTTCTTCCGAAAGTATCTGCAAAGAGGTGTTTATTTCCGTCTTTTGTAAATCCGACATTCAGGCGACCTCCTTCAATGGCTTTCTCCACCTTCCGACTTAATAGCGGTTCCATTTCGTGCATATAGTGTGTTCGTTCAATCGCTGTCTGTGACTTGGTTCTGTCGCCAACACACTTCTGTAGTATCTCACAAGCTGCACATAGTTCGTTATCCGGGACAAATGCCAATTTGAGTTTGCCCTTTGCAATGTCGCAATCCTTACACCTACGAATGGTATATGGGTTATAGTCCGGCATTGCCTTTTCTTGTTTGCCTGGATTGAAGCGGAAGATACCTTTGGTGTCCTTGCCTGTTGCCAGTTCTCCGAGGGACATTGCTTCTTCGTGGTTTGTTACAGCATATTTCGATTTACGAACCTGAACGACTGTACATCTGCAGCCCCAACCGTTGGGTGGGTAGAACTCCTCCCAGAACGAATCGGTGATAGGAAGTGTTACCCCATGCAGAGAGGCGTGTTCAGGACGCACCTTGTCGTCGCAGACTGTTCGATACTGAAGATTGTATCGATCGCCGTCCTCCATGAAGCGTTCCCACTTGCCTGCCATTTGAGCTGAAGCATGAATGAAGTTATATTCAGCCCGGAGATAATTGCCGTTGTATGTATCATCAACCTTACGAACATCGTTCAAAAACTGTTCGAACGATTTTCTATTGCCGTTCTCATCGAGCAAAGATGGGAACGCTTCGTTCAGTTCGTGGAAGGTTTTCATTCCGGAGAAAATGTAGTTTGACCGTTCCAAACGGCGACGCATAAGGTCGGACATTTCCACCTGTTTGAAAGATGAATCCAAAGCCCCGGCATGAGCTTCGATGAACTCCTGTGCTTTTGGCGTTTCTAAGATGGTGATGTTGAGATTTGCCCCCTCTTGTTTGTAGAGGGTTTCCATCATACCGTCAAAGAGTCTTGTCAATTCAGAACGCAGTTTGTCCTCTTCCTCCTTACGTCCGGCAATAAAGTCAAGCGGTTGCCCCTCAAGCAGACTTGCATACCTTTGGTGCAGCCCCACATAATCAGTGGGGCTCAGTCGAAAAAACGATGTGCGTTCTTTTGCTTGCCTTTCGGCTTGTTGTCCCCCTTGCCGTCTTCCTCGCCTGTCGGATCTGTGTCATCAGGATTGGGTGCGGTGGGTGTTGCCTGGCGTCGTTCGCCTACTGGCATACTGTATTTCTCGGCAAAGTATGTCGGGTCCACCTCATAGCGGTCGGCAATCATAGTTTCGTATGCCACCTGTTGCTCGGGTGTGTAGTCCACAGCATCGTCCCATTCGAAGCGCAATCCTTTGATTGGGAATCCGTGCTTCACCATACGGGGGATGAGCTGGTTGTTCACGATGTCGCGCAACATGTCGCGATCGCTGTCCACCAGGTTCTCGAATACCTCAAGGTGGGTTTGTGATTGCGAAAGGCTGCTTCCGTCCTCAATGGTCATTGTTTGACCGATGATGAGCTTTGAGAGTTCCGAGTTGGCACGGTCCACACGCTGGTTGTACACATTATAGGCATCGCCTTTGGCGGACTCCTTGAACTCAATCTCCGTTTCGGTGGTTGTCACCATTGAGAGCTTCGTTCCTGAAGCGTCAAGCATACTCATCAGCTGAGCGTGCTCTTTAGGGTCTCTTGATGTTGTCCTGGCAATGCGCATAGGCATACCGAAGATTTCACCGAAAGTATCCCAAAAGCCGAGCATATTCTTCTTGGCGATTGTCTGTGTAGCAGCCTTAAGGAGCAATCCCAAATCATCGGGTAGTCCTGCCTCTATAAGCCAGTCAGAGAAAGGCGGTACACGATACTCCGTTCCTGAAGTCCAGCCCATGCCGAGTTGTGGAACCACACGCCCATATTCGGGTATGACATGCTTTCGGGGTAACAGGGTTACTCCGCTATAGCAGATGCAGCCGTCCCCATCCGTAGTGATGTCGCCCAGTTCAATGAGCGAGTGCCCCCAATAGATGGAATCCAGCGCATATTTGAGCAGCTGTTTGAACCACGACTGGTCGAAGTAGTGTTTTGCCTCTTCGTTCTCCTTACCCTTTGCATCCACAATCTTGAACGAGCGGGACATGACGAACCCCTTGCGCTGCTCGATACAGCCCGATAGGTGAAGATCCACGAGCGCATCCCGGTAGATGTCATACAGGCGTTGCCTGTTGGGATTATCTACATTGATAGCCAACTGCCAGGCATGACGCCAGTCCTGCATGTCCTGACGGGTAAGGGCATCCGTTGTTTTCTGTAGGTCTATGATGACCTTTCGCACGCTCTTCTTGTCTCCTTTGGCAAGAATGAAATCCCCATGGGGCGTGTGTATGATGTTGTCAGGCTTTGGGGAGAAGCCCATAATTGAATCCTTGAATCCCATAGTTACCAGGTGTGATGAAGTTTCGGTTCGGAACTGTATATTGTAGTGCCTGTTGGTGTATTGCCTGACTCATCGGTGGCAATAGGAAGGTCGGGTATGATTTTCCCAGCCTGTACACCCTCCAGCCATTTGATGGCTCGCTCGTAACGTTCCTTTCGTATCTCTGAACCCATTTTCTGGGGCATTGCCGAGACCATGTGGTAGAGTGCAATGTCGCAGGCATACATTACCAGCTGACGGTTGCGCTGTTCCCCCTCTGTGGCGAATGCAGCCGTACAGTCATATTTTGGACGCAGGTATCCCGACATCTCTTCGATGGCTTCCGCTTCCGCATTGGTGCGGTTCGCTTCGTCTGTTTGTGTGATGACCTTGAGCGCTGCATCCCCGATGACAACCTTGTAGTCTTCTTCTGTGATGAACATAGCTCCTCCTTTCTATTTGGTAATGAACAGGGCGGATTTCTCTATGTCCTGGATGGTTGTACCCTTGCGGAACCTCTTCTTTGCGATGAGCTCCTTGAATGTCTTTTTCGGGGCGACCTTCAGCCCTCCGTTCATATACACTACGAAATATCGCAAGCCTGTTTGGTTTGCGAGTTTTACTGCCTTCTTTACGGCACGCTTGTACTTCCAAGCGAAAATAAGTCTCTTGATAAACTGTACCATACTACCATATATTTTTAGATGTCGGGCGAGCCCCGAACATCGGTTTGAAACTCTCTTGTCTTGTGTTGCGCTGAAGGTACCAGATGGCGCCTTCATCAGCGTCGGGAGCATCGTCATGAACACGACTTCCTCGCTCGAGTGACAGTGTCTGTTCAATGCCGACCTGCATATCCGAAGTGTCCTTCAGCGCTTCGTTATAGAATACGAACCCACGTTCCCATAGAGGTGATATCGCCTCGATACGCTGTATCTTCTCGGGCTTCTTGCGTTTGTCCGGGAGGATGGGCAACTGGTAGCCTCGCAGGTTGCCTTCGGTGGTAAACTCATCAAGGATGATGTCCTGCATGAAGTTGGCCTCCATAAAGAAGCGCACCGATACGTTTTCGGGGAGTGATTCGTAGAGGTTGTAAAGCCAGCGCACCATTCCCGACACAGTGTCCTGACGAACATAGCAGTCTATGAGGTGGAGTTCATTGCCTATCTTGCCCCATAGGCGGGAAGCCTTGTAGTCGTTTGCGGTCGTGGACTTGAACGAAGGGTCGGTATAGCATACAAGCATCTCATACTTGTGCAGTGGCAGCACCTTCTTGTAGCGTATCCAGTCGTGACGGAAGATGGTTCCGTCCTTGATGGGATTGTGCATCATCTCCTTCTGCCAGGAGCGATATCCCATAAATGCTGCAGCTTCTTCTGCCTCTTGTTTGGTCCATTTCTCTTTCCATACAGGCTCACCGTCCTTATCCACAGCTTTAATCTCGGACACATACACACCCTTGGTGGCTGCGATGTTTGCCAATACGGAGTTCTTGGATATGAGGTTACCCACCATAATGAAGCGACCGCGACCTACGTCAAGCGCACCGAACAGGGCTTCTTTCACCCAATCGGTAAGGTCTTTTACTCGCTTCTCGTTACGGCAAAGCTCATCATCATCCAAGTCGTCGATGACAATGTAGTCGGGGCGTGCTTCCTTGTATCTCATACCACGGGGGGACTGGCCGCGACCACGTGCGAAGAATGCCACATCGGACTGTGTTACGAACTGACCTTCTTGCCAGTTGCCGACAGCCTTCTGC
>ULOD01044382.1_pt1 | contig 17866 bp, 19 predicted proteins | sample 1952351 | NCBI WGS metagenome assembly ULOD01 (sample SAMEA4835596, study PRJEB28245) | human gut metagenome | biome: gut microbiome; material: fecal sample | place: Denmark | collected 2008 | reverse complement strand
TGATATCAAAATGGTGCGATTCTCTACTGAGGATGCGGATGCTTATTTTGCTAAATCTGATTCTCTATCTAATCTAAAGCAATTTGTCGAAGAAAGGAAACAATTAATGGCTGAAAAGAAAACGTATAAGATTGACAAGTCCAAAGAAGCCATGTCTACGGCTGATTGGGGCGATTACGACAAGGCGACTATGAGAGATAAAATCATGGAAGCCAAGAATCGTGACACACTTGTTAAATCTGTATATCTACTTGTAGAAGATGGTTGGAAAGATGCACCATCTGAACACCTCAAGTACCCAGTTATGATGCTTGATGGTGACAAATTCATCTATAACCGAAACGCTCTATCATCTGCACTAGCATATGCAAAGCAGAATGATGAGACTGAGGTTGTAAATAAAATTAAGGCTATCTATAAGAAGTTAGGCCTTGATGACGATTCTGAAAGAAAGGAGGAGGCTAAAATGGAAGAGATTAAAGAACTTGCCGCTACCGAGGTTGAGGCTGAATCCACTCTTGAGGAAAAGAAAGAAGAAATGGCCGAGCCAGAGATTGAGGTTAAGGCTGAAGAACTAAGTTGTGACGATTGCGATGAGCATGACAACGACGACGACAAAGATGACGAGCATGAGGAAGAGCATGAGATGTCCGCAGATGATATGAAAGCTCGTATTGCACAGCTTGAAAAAGATATTGAAGATAGAGACAATATCATCATGGGTCAAAATTCTGAGCTTGAGACGCTACGTCAATTTAAGAAAGATGTAGAGGACAAGGAAAAGGCTATTTATGTCGAGGCTATCATGGCTGAATGCAAGGAATATATGTCCGATGATTGCTATAAGCAGATGCGCGAAGAAGGCATGGCTTGTGAATTTGCGGATGTTGATGCTTGGGCAAATAAGGTCAAGGCATATTGTTTCTCTGCTGTAAAGAAAACCACAAAGAAAGAAAAAACCGACGTATTTACTTTCGCGGCTCCTGTTGAAAAGAAGGAGCATAAAGGTCTATGGGACTAAAACTAAAATTGATTAAAAAGGAGACAAATATATTATGAATAATCACTCTTTTGTTATCCGCACTCTTGATGATTGGCAGAATGATGCCATCAACTGTGCTGGTATTGCTACTGTTGACCTAGATAATGGTCAGTTTGTTACTCGTGGCGCTCTTGGTCTAACCACTGATGGCGGTTATGAATTTGCTTGCGCACTACCCGGTGCTAACGCTACCGATCTATGGCTCGTCGAAAAGCCCGCTGTTGGTTCTACTGTTGAACAGCAGGAGATGAGCGACCCTCGTTATTTCTACAACCCCAAGGGCAGCGCATTCTCTATTAAGGGTCTAACTGCTGGTCGCACTTTTATTGAAGTTCCTGCTTCTGCATTCCAAGCTTCTAAAGACCCCAAGACTGTTGCTGGCGCTACTGTTGCTTCCGTTGGTACTGATGGTCGTCTAGTTGCTGCCACTGGTTCTGCTCCTGCTTCTGGTACTTATTTTACCATTGAGGCGACTCATACTGTTGACATCGGTATTGAATCCGTTCCTACTTGGATTCTCAAGTGCGCCCGTAATTAATTAAATTTAATAAATAAGCAAAGGAGATATATATTATGAATCTAAGCAAAGAAATTGTTGCTTTCTCCAATGGCAACACTAAGTTCTATGAGCAGTTCATGGACTATCACTTCCATAAGTCCGATGCTGAACAGGGTCGTAAGCTAGGTGCTTATGATGCAACTAAGCCTCTTGCTGAAAAGCATGATGTTGTCAACGCCGCATATTTTGCAGAGGTTGAGCGTCTTTCTAACTGCACTCGCAATGCTGAGAATACTGATGCGTGGGCGGCTAATCCTATGGTTCGCTGGGCAAATTTCGCAGTTATCAACGCTCTAGTCAATGCAGTTCTTCCTGCATATGTAACCGAGTCTCTTGCTCCATTCGTTGATTTCCGTATGGCTGGTATTGGCGACATTGTTAAGGTTAAGGTTATGCCTCGTACCCTTTACACTGTCTCTGCTGGCGGCACTGGTGAGCGCACTACTTTCCGTCAGAAGAAGTATGCTGGTGACGTTGTTATTTCCATGCAGGAGCGCATTATAACCACTTACGTTGATATGTACCGCGTGATGGCTGGTAAGGAAGATATTGCTGATTTCGTCCGCGCTATCGTTCTTTCCATTGAGATTGATATGCAGAAGATGGCTGTTGCCGCTCTTAATGCTGGTCTAGCTGGCGCTTCCTATCCTTCTCAGTTCCTTGAGAATGCTGCATTTGATGCTAAGAAGCTAATTGCTCTAGCACAGCGCGTTCAGGCTTACAACAATGGTATTAAGCCAATTATCATGGGTACTGCTTCTGCCCTAGCTAACGTTCTACCTGATAGCACCATGGGTTATCGTGGCACTTACGACGCTAATGGCGGCTCTGTCCACGTTCTCCGTGACTTCTATGGCTTTGCTCTCTATGAGCTACCCCAGATGCCTACTGGCTCTAACTATGGCCTAGCTCTTGATGACAACAAGCTATATGTTGTTTCTCCCGTTGGCTCTAAGCTAGTTGTTGGTGCTATGTCTACTACTCTCACCAACAGCAACCAGTTCTATGAGAATGCTGATCTAACCTCTAATTTTACTATGCGCAAGAACTATGGTTTTGAGTTCGTTGGCGCATCCTTCGCTGGCCTATACACCATCACTGAGTAATAATCATCAGAGAGGGGTTAATAGCCCCTCTCTATTTATAACGGAAATAAGAAAGGAAAATAAAAGGAATGGCAAATACTACAAACACTAAATCCACTACGACTACCAAGACAACTAAGCAGACCGAAACGCCTGTTGTTGATACTGAAAAAGAGGCGCTAAAGGCGCAACTTGCAGAACAGCAGAAGCGCATGGAAGAAATGATGGCGCAGATGCAGGTACTTATGCAAGCACAGTCTCAGGTCAAGACAGATACCGTATCTATCGAGGATAAATCTAAGGCGCTTAGAAATATCAAGTTTATCAACATGTGTCCGGGCAATATCAATCTGCGAGGTACTCGTATGCACAGAATTGAAGGACAGTATAAGTATAAGATGATTCCAGAGTCAGAAGCGTTTTCTGTCGTAAACAATATGCCAGAAACCGTATCTAGCGGCATGGTATATATTGATGACCCAGAATTTGTTCATAAGTGCGACCTAGATGAAATTTATCGGCATATTCTTAGTGCGACACAGCTCAAGGAACTACTCAAGCAGAATGTGGTTGATATTTGCGAGACATATAAGGGCGCAACTGACCAGCAGAAGCAAATCATTGTAGATACTATTTCTAATATGGTACTTGATGGACATCCGGTTGATGCAAATGTGCTTGTCAAGATTGGTGAACTTAGTGGTAAAAATCTAATTGATATTGAACCCCTTGATGACAAGGAGTGATAAATTATGGCAACATCGTTTGATGTTATTGGGCAAAGAGCATTAAGCGTAATTGATGACTATAAACTGCGCAAGCTATATGACGCAAACATCGAGCTGTTTCACGACAAGATTGATGGTTGGATTGTTAGTTCAGCCGCAAAGTTTATAGAATGTGAGCAACCTCTAACATACGATTCAGAGCTTAGACAATTTGACGCAGATTTAACAGATTTAGAGATTCAGATTCTTGCCGAATATTGGGTTATATACTGGTGGCGCGGCGAGACGGACGTAGCAACACAGATTGCACAAAAACTTAAAGTTCCATCATCTTTTCAGATGGATGGCGTATCCTCGCAGAATTTCAAAGAAAAACAGAACGTCATTGATAAGCTAGAAGAAGATGTAGATAGGCTCATTCACGACAAATACCAGATCTTATATCTATCCTCCTATAATTATTAAAGAGGGGTGGATATATGAGTAGAACAGACAAGCAAGATAAAATTCATGCTTTATATAAAGTCCTGTTGCTGTTTGAAGATTTAACCAGTCTTGAGCCAACAATCGAAGAAGCCGACTATACAGCATATTGTGAGCGGCTATCCGTGCGATTTAGGGCGGTTGATGGTGAAATCGCTGATACATTAGCAGGATTAAGTAAAATGGGGCTTGAGCTTACTCATCCTATTATTCGTTCATGTGTATTGCGCATGACGAACAGGATTGAAAGGATGGGTGATTGATATGGCATATGAGATGTTTCAATATCAACCAAACCCCAATGATTATTACCGCGATTTGACGCAAGAATATATAAATTCACAATGGGACAACACCTCGGCTAAAGCACCTGAGAATGGCGGCGCATTGCTAGAACAAAATGGAATAGGGTCTAATCAATATAATCCAGTAGAGGCATGGGTTGCGCCTACTGTGGCAACTACATCAACAGGGCAAAAGGACACTATTGATTTTCTACAGCTAATATTTAGAGATATTGACCATTTTGTTGTGCGCGGGCTGTATTACAAGTTCGACAGCAACGTATGGATTGTCCATGATTCGGGTAAATTTGATGGTTTGCCCCGTGGTGTTGGTGTGCGTCGTTGCAACAATGTTATGCGGATTAAAGATGAGGTCAATGACGTAATCTTTAGTGCGCCATGTGTTGTTGACTATGATATGCAATCACCATCAGCACAGGTAAGTACGCCAATCATTACGCCAAACAATCATGCCGTTGTTATGGTTCAGGGTAATGAGGACGTATATAGGCTATTCAAGATGAATACTAGATATATTCTAGGTGGCAGACCATTCAAGCTGTTATCCTATCAGAATGCAATCAACGCATACGGTATTGATGAGCCGACATTGCTTATCCTTGAGCTATATCTTGATGAGGCTCATGCCGGTGATGATATTGCGAATCAGCTTGCGGATAATAGCTCTATTGATTATCCAATGGATGAAAACGTGCCATTTCCAATGGGCTAAAGGAGGTGTGATAAATGGGTGAAGTTAGATCAAGAAGAACATTTAATTTTAAGCAATGGTGTGAACAGCACGAAAGAACAGATTGGCTTAAATATTGGGATTATAATGTTAATTCAATGAATCCAGAAGATTGTCAAACAAGGGCAAAAGCTAAATGTTGGTTTTTAACACCAGATAAACAATACGACTTTCAGATGGTGATAGATACAATCACGCACAATGAAAGTAAGTATTTTGATGTATTCAATGGAAGTTTTTTGGCTTCTTTACAGCAAAGATTTCCAGACGAATGGGGTTCGATATGGAGCAAATCTAATAGATTGTCTCCTGCTAGTATAAAGAAAAGAACGGATAATTATAAAATTAAGTTAATTTGCCCTGAGCATGGCGAATATGAAACAACGCCGAAAAGAGCGGCTATGGCTGATTTTGTTTGTCCAAAATGTGCAGCTATTAAAAGGCGTGTTTCAAATCATAATGCAAATAGGAGAAGGTCTGCTGGGCTTGCGGCGCATATTCCAGATGAAAATTTAGTTGTAGAGTTGCCGCAAGTAATAGATTTTTGGTCTGACAAAAACCAATATCCGCCTGAGGACTATAGTGTTAATTCTAGCGTTTTTGCATTTTTTAAGTGTGATGAAGGAAAACACGCCGATTATCATAGAAAAATATGCGAGGCCGCTATGGCTAATTTTGCTTGTCCGAAATGCAATAGGGAACGAACGTGGTCAAGATTGCAAAGAAAAGTTTATGCTTATATATCATCTAAATATGATGATATAAGAAATGAGCGAGAATGCACTTTTACCGCAAAGAACCCATTAACAGGTTATCCAATGCCATACGATAACGAGATTGTAGAACTCGGGTTAATTATAGAGGTTCAAGGGATGCAACATTATAGAGACTATGTTCGACCAAATGAGATGAACGCCAACGGTGGAAATACTAGAGCTTTCAGAGATAAAGAAAAGAGAGAGCAAGCTATTTCACATGGATACAGCTATCTTGAAATACCGTTTTATGCAGAATACAAAGACCAATGGAAAGACATGATAGATTCTGCCATAGACGTTATCGGTGGAGGTGAGCAGTATTTTTAACTCACTAAGCGCGTTACCGACAATACCATATAATATTATGGTATATCTAGCGAAATCAACCGACCCTATTGCTGAGATATTTTGGAAGATGCTGGCATATCAGGACTATAAGGCGTTGAGTCATGAGCCACTTACATTTCAACAGAAGATGAAGCTAGTATGGGCGCAAGGCAAGCAGGATACATATAGCGTATTCTTAACCAATCTAATTGAGGATGCTATGGCTGAATCCAAGCAGATTGTTAAGATTTATCAATATTACATCCATGCCTCTGAGCTATATACTAGCACAGTAGTCTATGCGTTTGATTGTCTATATGGCGGTCAGATGAGCCTAGTTGAATATAACGGCATTCCTGTTAATCGCGGCGATTTGTTTATCCATTGTATCCTTACTCTACTGAATGGAGTAGAAGTTGGCGGTGTAGGCAAGCTGACATTCTTAGATGATATGAGCCGATATAGCGCGGCACGGTCAACAATCGGCAACAATAAGACTTTCACAGGCGTGCAACTATACATGGCTGTCGATGTCGGCGATGCTGGTACAGAGGATGGTTGCCGTGTTTAATCCGAAGTCGGACTATTATGTCTACAATGAGCTTTACTTTGCTTATGATAAGCCTGTACCATATAAATTAAGGAACGGTCATGAGCTTCAGATATATCCTGTAAAATTACAGGATTCTTTAATCTTTTTAACAAGTTGCGACTTGTTGACCATAGATAAGAATAGTCTTGGCTCTGTTGAGATTATTCAGATGTCTTATCTCAAGTATATCATGCAATATAAGCTAAGTCAAGAGGATGAAGATGCGGCTAAATATGAGCGACAAAAATTGACAAATATTTGTATCCTTTGTTTCCATATGCAACTACCATTTATCCTAAATGACGATAGCGGAAAGCCGTTCATTGGTGACGTTGGTAATAGTGAGGTCAAGATATATGAGAAAGATTTTGAAGATATTCGCCGCATTGTTATGTACCAAAATATACTTGACTATGATGACGAATATATTGACCCGGACTTAAAAAAGGCAATTGAAGAAACTAAGGCAATGAGATCTGCAAAATGTGCGCCGATTTCGACTGAGCGCAAAATCGCTATTGTCGAGGCTCATACTGGTTATGATAAAGAAAAGCTCTACACTATGACATATCGCAGTTTCAACCTATTGTTTAATGAGGTGTGCGAAGAAGTGGATTTCTTAACGACGCGGCCTATTGCCTTGTATGCGGGTAAAGCCAAAGACATGGAGCATTGGATTTACAAGAAGAAGAAAGATAAATATAGCGGCTATATCATGACGCTTGAGGATTATAACAAATCCATGGGTGGCGATGGTAAAGTCGCTGATGGTAAAATAAGAGCATCAAAGAATATGCCTACTGATGGGGCGGCTTTAGATGCTATGTATAATATGAATACTAACTCAAAATAACTGAGGAGGAAATGAAAATATATGGCTAATATTTTTACGGCTGGCCCTGCAAGAGCACTATTCTTCTATGGTCAGCAACTAATTGGTGTGGTAAGATAATGGCCATCCTTATAGTGTGAACTGTAAGGACTTTGGGTTAAATGCTTTGAATCCCTAAAGCCTACATACCTAGACAGTGATTGGAAACGATGAGCTGAATGGTTGCGAAAGCAGAAAAAAGTTGTAGGATGATTATATGGTTAAATCCTAAGTAATCATGACAGGAAATGGGTCTTTAGCAGAGAACATCCTAAATACATATTGACTTTGTTGATAACATATGGTATAGTATGTACATGGAGGACTCCCAACGACTATCTCCTTGCGGGAGAGTAGGGGCAAGTGCCTCGAAAAATCCAACTTCTTAATTCATATCAAATAAAATATAAAGGTGGTGAGATGAATTGTTATTGACGCATGAGGTTGAAATCAATATAACTGTGCGCAACGCAAGATATTACGAAGACAAGGGCTATGAAATACCAAAGATGTATAGTAAACGAACCAAAAGCATGATAGTGCAGAACGGTGTTAAGGTAATGATAAAAGTTGAAGATATTGCGCCTACGTCGAAAGCTGAATTGCAGTATGAATGCGATTGTTGCCACAATGTGTTTACAACTAATATTAGAGACTGGAATAGGCGTGAACATTTAGATAAAGGCACATACTGTAAAGATTGTGCGGTTAAGGTGTTATTACCACAATGTCTTCAAGATAAATACGGTGTAACAAATTCGTCTCTTATACCATCTGCAATAGAAAAGAAGAAACAGACGAATTTAGAAAGATACGGTGCTGAATGGGCAATAGCATCTGATTATGTCAAAGAGAAAATTGGTGCTACACTAGAGCAAAAATATGGCGTTTCTAATCCAATGCAGAATGAAAACATAAAAAATAAAACTAGACTGACTAATATTGAAAAATATGGCGGGACTAGTCCTATGTGTGATAAAGATGTATTAGAAAAGGCACGCTATACGAATTTGCGGAAATATGGTGTCCCTGTTAGTTCTCAATGCAAAGAGGTACAAGCAAAAGCTAGACAGACATTATATAAGAATGGTACAACGCCAAGCTCTAAAGCAGAGAATACAATGTGTGACATTCTTAGAGATATGTTTGGGGCTGATAATTGTGACCCGAATTACCCAGAAGGCAATCTTTCATTGGATTGTTTGGTTCGGCTTGGCGAATATCGTATTGACTTCGAATATGATGGTATTTATTGGCACAAAGATAGACAAGAGAAAGATAGGGCTAGGAATGCCGTTCTTATGAATCTTGGATATCGCGTTGTGCGAATTAAAGGAAATAATATAGATGCAATGCCGACACACGAACAGATTCAGTCTGCTGTTGATTATCTGATTAAGGAAAATCATCATTTGACCTTTATTGATATGAATAAATAAGAAGAACACATAGTCTTATCTCATGTGAAAGCATGAGCTGCTTAATAAGCGACATAGGATTAACGACCCTATGTGAAAATTTATGGCAAAACTCTGTCAGATACTACCTTCGATGCCTCCATCACGGGTGAGGAAGTCCGTGGTGGCCCCGGCAATCTACTCTACGGTAAATATTTCCACGATTCTAATCTGAATATTCAGATTACTGACGCAATGTTTAACCTACAGTATGTTGCAGCTTCTCTAGGTGTCGATGTAAATCAGGGTGGCGTTACTCTGTATGAGTCTCCCAAAGCTGGTGAGACTGTTTCCACAGGCGGTAAGATCACTCTAACTGAGACTGCTGTTGCATTTGATGGTACTATTCTTGCTTGGTATAAGAAGCCCGCAGATGATGACTGGACTGTTGCTACTGTTTCTCAGAATGCAATCACTATTCCTAGTGCTAAGAATGGTGACCATTACTGCGTCAAGTATTTCTATCAGAACATGAACGCTAAGTCTATCACTATCAAAGCTCAGTATGTTCCTAAGACTCTGCACCTTGTTCTGATTAACGACCTATACTCTGGTGATGTCGCTAATGTTGCCGCTTCTACTTCTAAGTATGGCCGTCTCATTACTGATATTCCACAGTATCAGCTAGATGGTTCTCAAAATCTAGCTTGGTCTGCAACTTCTGCTGCAACCGTTTCTCTAAACGGCTCTGCTCTAGCACTTGATGATGGCGCTTCTTGCGAGGAAGACCCAATCTATGGTACTATGACTCAGGAAATCTTTGGTGCAAAGTGGCAGGACGATGTCAAGGCTGTTGCTGTTGCTAATGCTGACCTAGAACTAGCCAAGAACGCCACTGAGACTCTACAGGTCTATGCCGTCTTTGGTGGTGGCGTTGCATCTCGTATGATGGACAATAGCAACTTTAAGTTTGCTGTTGAATCTGGCACTTCTGCAACAGTTGCCGAAAATACTGGTGTTATTACTGCAAGCAGCACTGCTGGCAACACTGTAATTTCTGTAACACTCAAGGATGCCACTGGCGAAGCAACCGATAAGATTGGCTATGCCAATGTAACTGTCGCTTAATCACAATTTAATAAACAATAATAATGGGGTAGTTTCGGCTACCCCATTTTATTACAACTCAATACGAGGAGGTAATAAATCATGGATTGCCCCTATTGTAAAGTAGGCGCATATATGGATTTTTGCAGATGCACAAAGCAAGAAGGCGAGCCAATTTGCCCTCATGTATATAGATGCACAAAACTCCAAATTTGGAAGCAACTAGATGGCATGTTGAATTGCCCAATGCGGCAAAATCAAGGTAATGTTAAGATGGCTCGGCATGGCTATTTATATGTACAAGTTGGCGACCAACTCATCAAGGTAGAAAATCCATATAATTATATCCCAGATAATGTACATTTAAGGAAATATAAAGGAACTTATAAGGTAGTTAAAGAAAAGGAGAATAAGGAATAATGAAGGATTTTAAGGAAATGGAAAGTATTGAACTCAAGGATTTTGGTATTCGTGTCAATCCATATCTAACTTATGCACAAGTTCAGGCCATTGCTAATAGCGTCTATACTCTAAAGAGCTGGGCAGAGCGTGAACAGAATATTGATATGTTGCTGCTTATTTATGCGACCAACCTGACGGCTGAGGAAGTCAATAACTACAATCATGACCATTGGCTCAAGTCCGGTCTGATTGACTGTGTTAAGGCGAATGTGCTAAATTTCTATGACATTGAGAAAGCTATCAAGTATGAGGAAAGCCCAATGCGCACTCTCATGAAGATAGCTAACGAAATGCCGGAATTTAGCAAGAAGCTCAATGAATACCTAGAGGTGGCAAAGAATGCCAATAGCAAGAAGTGAGCAAGAGCTAAGAAATCTGTTGCGCAGCCCTATCCAGAAGGCCATCAACTATGTACTTGATAAGATATATGACGAGAATATATCAGTAGTACATGATGTGGTCTATATGGCGTATAGCCCAGAAGATTATAACCGAACAGGTGACCTATATAGAGCATGGAGTACCGAATCTAAGTCAACATCATCTGCGGCTCAAGGCGAGTTCAAGTACGATTATAGCAAGATGAGCATAGGTAGCACCGACCCGCAATCATCCAATTTTGCACAGCATATTGGTGTTGGCGGCGATTTTTATGGACAGGATGCGCGGCCTTATCTAGCAGAACTTATCTATCAAGGCGCGACTGGTTCATTGTTTGGCGATGGAGCATTTAGAAAGCAACGTGACGCATGGGCTGAATTAAATAAGCGCATAGGTAGACGTAAGATGAAACAATGGATGAAAGAAGGCATGGAGGCGGCTGGGCTTACTGTACAGATGCACAATGCGCCACTTCATGTTGAGGAAATTTAATATGGTTATATGTGGACTTGATGCAAGCACCTCTTGCACTGGATGGTCTATATTTGATAATGGTGAACTCATTGCATATGGCGCAATCAAGCCAAAGGGGGATGATTGGCATGATAGGGTAATGGGGCTTACTATGGAATTATCAAAAATATTTAGGCAGTATCAACCCACTATTATCTATGCAGAGGAAGTGCCACTAAAGAAAGGCGCATCCACTATAGAGAAATTGGGCGCAGTGCAAGGTGTGATTTTAGCATTATGCGCTGGCTTCAAGATAAAGCCATGCTTCTTGATGCCAAGTAAATGGCGTGGCGACCTTAATCTCTTTGACGGAACAAGAGCCGGTTTGCAAAGAGATATTCTGAAGAAAAAAGCCATAGAGATGGCGAATGAAGAATTTGGCCTCGAATTGGCATGGGTTGCCCCAAGTAGCAAAAAGAATGAGGATGATTGCGCAGAAGGAATCCTCATAGCCTACTCACAAATTAAGAAAAAGGGAGTGTGATGAATGGCTAAAAGTTCTAACTACTCGATACTCGTCGACGCTCAGTTGAATTTGGACGATATTGAGAAAAAGTTAAAATCTAAAAAATATGAAATTCCTCTTGATACATCTAGCATAAAATCTGGTAAAAAAGATATTGATGATGCCGTCCAATCCACCAAAAATCTAAATGATGCTGGGCAAGACCTTGAGCTTACATTTAATGTGGCAAATGAGGTATTTAACAAATTTACCTCTGTTATCAAGGATATGGCTGGTCAAGTATATGAACTTGATGACGCATTAACCGAGTTCAAGAAGGTATCCGACCTAAATGGACAGGCGCTAGATGAATACGCAGACAAACTATCTAAAATCGGTCAAACAGTTGGCCGCACCGGTAAACCAAATCGGTCTGAGCCGGTATGTTGCGATGGTAAAGCAGCATAGAGAACAGCCCCTAAACCCTTGAAAGCCTCAAGAGCCTTATCACTACAACATGAGGATGAGATATGCCTGATTGTTAATTATTCATTATTAACAATGAATTAGTGCGAAAGCAGAAAGACGATAAGGATGATTCCATGGTTGAAAAACCTAAAGAATCAATGATAAATAATGTATCATAAAAGGGCAGATTGGGCGCGAAGTCCTGATGAGGGATGTGTCAATCGAATATACAGGGCGACCCTCCAAATATATAGGGTGAAGAAATATTCAGGAAGGGATTGAAAACCCCTTGACAAATTATCTAATATGTGCTATTGTATAGATACTTAAAGGAGGTATCTATTATGGCTTCTGTATTTTTACTTCTTGTGTTACTACCAGTCATGTTCTACATTTGGATTGGAGCAATTGTCAGTTTGTTCAAAAATCCCAAAGATAAGAAAAATCAATCATATCATATTGATAGTCGAGCCAAAGATGAGGAGCGGCGAATCAATGAATGGGGATTAGACGATGATTGGCGTTGGGGGAAATTGTGATGGAGAATGTGTATATGGCGATAATTGTTGTGGCCGTACTTGTATTTTCTATCCTTATTTATCTTTGCTCTATGAGCGGCTATGCAACAAAGCGCAAAAATCCAGATGATTATATGGAAATCAATAAGAGGCAACGAGATAAGGATATGTCCAAAATTAAAGCGCAGGATGAATATGACAATAAGTGGGGTATGCTATAATGTGGGTCATAGTGATGCTCATACTGATTCCACTGGTTATATGGTTCATATGCGAAACGGGTATGCCGCTTGTTGTTGTCCTTATTCTTTCTATTTTTGCATTTCCTTTACTTGTCTTACTTAATTCTATTATGAGAAAATGGGTAAGCGATGGTAGCTATGATGTAAATCTGCATGAACAGCAAATAAATCAAAAACAGAAAGAGCATAGAATAGCACAAGTAAAAGCCCAAGAAAAATATGATAATGATTGGGGATATATTAGATAACTTATAACCGTCAGAGATGGTTGAAGCTGCAACGGAATTTAGAAAGAATGGATTCAATGATTCTGATGCGGCAACATTAGCAAAAACTGCTACGATGTTCCAGAACGTCAGCGATGAGGCTATTTCCGCTGGCGACTCAGCATCGTTTATAATTTCTCAGATGATTGCATTTGGCATTGAGGCTGAAAATGCACAGTCAATCATCGATAAAGTCAATGAAACGGCAAATAAATTTTCTGTTTCTTCTGGCGATTTATCTAAAGCTCTAGGTATTGTGGCATCCACATCGTCTGCGATGGGTAATTCTATCGACCAGACTCTTGGTGTGGTCACTGCGATTACAGAGCAAACTCGTAATGCAAGTAAATCTGCAAGAGCGGCCAATACAATTTTTAGCCGGTTGGCTCAAGTTGTAGACGAGAATAGTGATACTGGTAAAAAGCTTACAGAGATTTATAATAACCTTGGTATTGCACTATACGACAGTTCTGGACAGATGCGCAGTACCTATGATATTCTAGCCGATCTTGCATCAAAGTGGGATTCACTAGATAAGAATACTCAGCAATATATAGCTATTACTAGTGCGGGTACAAATCAGTTAAACAATTTCCTCGCGCTGATGAATAATTTCGATCACGCAGCAGAAGCAACAGCAACCTCTATCAATTCGGCTGGCTCAGCAATGCGTGAGAATGAAGCATATCAAGAATCACTCGAATATCAAACTAATAATCTTAAAGCAACATTCCAAGATTTAGCAAATAATGTTATTGACAAGCAACTTATTTCAGCATTATTAACCCTTGGCGACGCTTTCTTAAAAGTGGCAAATACTGGTCTTGGCACATTTATTACTAAAGTTGGATTACTAGCTGGTACGGGTTGGGGATTGAGTAGCTTATTAAAAGTCACGAAGATTGTCCCTGTCATTACGTCTCAGTTCTCCAACCTTGCAACTGTTATTGGAATGATTGGCAATCCAGCAGTTGTTTCATCTATTGGTGGCATCGGGACAGCACTTTCAGCTGTTGGTGGAGTTGCTGGTATTGCACTTCCCGCATTGCTTGGTATTTCTGCTGCTATTGTTGGCATTATCACGCTTGCCAATGCGTTAGAAGAAAATGCCCACAAAGCAGAAAAGCAACTACAAGACCTGAGAACGCAAATCGATGAGATGGAAGACCCGGCTAGTGAATATAGCAACTTAAAGAGCCGAGTTGATGAGCTTATTGAATCTGAGAAAATCCGTCTTGGTGTTCTTCAATCACAACTTGATACCTTTAAAGAACAAGAGGAAGTTATAAGCCGCCAGCAACTTGCAAAGTGGCAAAAGGGGCAAGTTGAAGACCAAACCACATACGTCACAAATTATGACGATTATGGGTATGGCGTAACTGAGGCATATACTTATAATCAAGCGGCTGATTCTCTAAATAATTTTAGAGAAGCATATCTTGATTTAGAAAGAGCAAAGAAGAGTGGCAATATGTCTGATGAGACATATATTTCCAATCTTCAATCTCTAATTGATAAGAACCAGACAACCATTACTAACCTCAGAGACCTAAAGACGGCATATGAGGAAACTGGCGATGCTACATACAAGCTCAATGAAGATCAAGAGCGGTTCTTGTTGTGGGCTGATGCTGCTAGTGAAAAATTAGCGACTAATGCAACCAATGTAGCAAATGCGGTACAAGCTGAACAAGACGCAGCAGATGGGCTTGAAGATGCCATGTCTCAAATTGAGGTTGCCACCTACGACACATCAACTGCCGCAGCTCAATTAACCGCATCTCTGTTTGACCAAAACGGGCAATTAACTACAGCTGGATTGCAAGCTTTATCTGTTGATAGCTCTATGAGATCGCTTGCTACAAGCGAACTTCAAGCTCAACAAGCCGCTGCACAAGCTAACTATGCTAATCTTATTTTAGAGATTCAAAAAGTTGGTTCTGCCGCAATGATTACCGCTGGGCAACTATCTCAAATGATGGCTTTGGCCGGTGTTGGCTCTGCACAGGGACTTGTTGGCGGGTTAGCTTCTGGTGCAAATACAGACATTGAGGGTCTAAAATCTGCATTCTTCCGTTCGTTTGGTAAGAGCGCAGATGCGAACGTTGCAGATTTTAATAAATGGGTATCATCTCGTGTTTCTGCTGCTGGACAATCCACCTATGATAAAATCATGGAGGAAACTCAGAAGCGGCTTGATGAGTTAGAGAAGAATTTCCCATCAGGCGGTGGTGGCGGAGGAGGTTCCTCCAGAAAATCAGCAGAAGAAAAAGCCGCAGAAGAAGCCGAAAAGCAAGCTAAGAAGGCCCAAAAAGCCCAAGAAAAGGCGGCTAAGCAATCTCAGCAAGCATATGAATCAGCCGCATCATCTGCTGAACAAGCGGCCCAAGAAGCCGCCCGTGCAGCAGAGCAAGCCGCTGAAGAAGCCAAGCAGAAAATTCTTGATTCTATCCAAGAGCTAAAAGACGCATCTGACGATTTCTGGGATAGTAAAACAGACGCTATTGAAGAAACCAATAAAGAGCTTGACCGTCAAAAGCAACTTGAGGAAAAGCTCAAAGCCCTAGAAGAAGCCAAGCAAAAGAAAATCTTACTCTATAAGAACGGCCAATTCCAATATGACAAGGATTATGGCACGATTGCTAAGGCTCAAGCCGATTATGAAGAAACCCGTGATAAGATTCAGCGCGAACGTGAGCTAGAGCAGCTTGAAGAAATGAAAGACAACGCCACTGAGATATTCAACGAAATGAAGGATATCGTTCAGAATGGCGGCGATGTCACCCAAGAGATGATTAACAACTGGCTCAAAAATATGGTCGCATCCGGGGCTGATTATTACGATAGCAATAAGAAGCTATTAGGTGAATGGCTGGATTGGGCTAAAAATGCGCTACAGACATATGGTCAAGGCGTGGTCGATGCGGTCAATGGCTACATTTCGACAAGTAGCTTGATGAGCAACGGAACGTATGGCAGTAATGCACAAGGTATGGTAGCTACAGACACCAACGGTGCTAGGTATCTTGCAGATAGAAACAGCGATAATCCTCTATATTGGGACAAAGATGGCAATTTTGTTGGCTTTACCAAGGCATTCTGGATTGATGTGTTTGATACACAGATAAAGAAGGGGCAATTTGGTGATTATAAGACAACTGATGCTTGGTTGGGCAATCTACCCGGTACGTCTATTTTCGACGATTGGGAAGAGGTCTTCAAGTATTGGTCTAGCCAAGAACACGCAGATATCTATGCTCTTCAAGATATGGTTGATAGATTCGATGCCGCCAAACAGGTATTCCAATATTATAAAGATATATTTAAGAGTCTTGGATACGATGAGTATGCCAAGATGGCCGAGCAGTATGATAATATAGATTCTAGCAAATATTCTCGTATGGCTTGGCAAATGTCTATGGTGCAACATCCTGACGACCCGTTTGGCTGGCGTAGTTATGAACCGGCTTGGAGGGGTACGCGCAGAGAGGATACAGCCGAACTATGGCAAACAATGAACGATATCTTGGATATGATGTGGGCCAACAATTATCAGGGCAATGCTTATGAGACGGCTCTTGGAGAGGCTGAACGAGCTAGTAAGCGCGATTGGCATATCAATCGAATGGATGAGTCCGACCGGTATGAATATGCTACGTTCGACCTAGACAAGTTAAAAGCGGCTCTCGAAGAAAACGAAGAAGCCATTAAGCAATTAAGCGAAAAATGGTTTGAAGCTGCAACCGACCTTGAACGACAAGCTATAGCCGTTGAGGCAGAATCTCGCCGCAGATTCCGTGACCTAGGTTATGCTCAACTTGGCATTGATACTACATCTCAGTCTGAGGCCGAACGTGCGGCTAATCGTCAACCAAGCGGTAAGACTTTAGATGAGGCAAGACGCGATAAAAAGCTGGCTAACAATGTCGACGATATCAACAAGACTCTAGAGAAGGTGGAGAATGGTCAAGCTATCAGCCAAGGTTATATTACTAAAGCAAGTGATTATATCTCTAAGATGATAGATGAGAATTCAGAAAAATGGTTCACTCTATATGACCAGACTGAGAAAGATAAGTTGCATCAACAAACAGAAGAATTGAGAGCATTGCAAGAAAAATTGCAGAAAGCTAATGACCTAGCTGAAATCAACAATCTGCTTGTACATGGTGAGGCATTATTACCTAATGAGAAGGCCGACTTTGAAGACGAAGACTGGAAAGATGACAAGAAATATGATGACTGGGTGCGCGAGGCTGAAGACTTAGACGATACGGCTGAGGATATCAGACGGCAAATGGAGTTAAATGCCCAGCGTTGGTTTGATGCTGATGAGAAGACCAAAGATGAGTTACATAGAGCTAATGAAGAGTTGGCTGAACGGTTGGCTCAAGAAACCGGTACCAACCTATCTTATTCAGGCGCAACCGGTAAATGGTCAAAGAACGCTACAGGTACACGCAATTTCAGAGGTGGACTATCCCTAGTTGGTGAGCGAGGCCCTGAGATGCGTATCCTTGGTCAAGGCGACAACGTTATCCCAGCTAATCAGACGGCTAATCTTTGGAAATGGAGCAATACAACGCC